>Ga0181356_1000237_pt1 | contig 23368 bp, 23 predicted proteins | sample Fa13VDMM110SN_FD_130104 | JGI IMG/M metagenome (GOLD analysis project Ga0181356, IMG submission 130104) | Freshwater viral communities from Lake Michigan, USA - Fa13.VD.MM110.S.N | ecosystem: Environmental > Aquatic > Freshwater > Lake | place: USA: Michigan | collected 2013-09-24 | reverse complement strand
AATAGAATTTACAGTCATGGGCTCCATTATCTTTTCAGTGATATAACCGATTTGTTGTGGTCTATAAGCATTGTTTTCAAATGCAATAGAAAACTTATATTCAGATTGAAATTTTCTTTTATCGGTTACCGCATATCCAATGTTATTCATGAATCTACCACCACAATCTACCTTTTTATATTTGGATAACTCATTAACGAATTGATTTCTTTCTTGACAATTTCCATTTGAAGCTACAAAATTACAAAACTTTCTATTAACCATAGATTCCTCTATGACCTTTGGTCTTTGTAATTCGTAATAACCATCGTATAACAAATAATGTGGTAATCTATAGTTTCTTGAATCATCCAAATAATCGAATGAAAAAGAGTATTGACAATAACCAAGTGGTGGGGCTATATTTTCACCCGTATAAAATATTTTAACACATTTATAACTTTGGTGAGAATTTCCAAATATTGAAAAGAATAAATAGTCTGGTTGACCAGATATTTCGATTTCAAATTCCTCTTTCAATAAATTATAAAAATAGTTATCAGTTTTATTAAACCCTCCCCAAAAATCACTAAAATCTATTTTAATTTTCTTTTTCATAATGTCACTACTAACCGTTCATTGAGGGTTAATTTTTTTCTAGATTCCCATTTTTGTTTATCACTTTCAAATTTGTCATAGTAGTTTTTATCATTATTATCAGCATTCCTTTTCCCATTGGACCAGTGAAAGTGCTCAAAAACATAATCTTTATCATTTAACCTATCATCAATTATCAAATCTAATTCCTTAGCATTTAAGTATAATTCAGCATCTGAACATAAATGGTTATAGGCAGGATGATATATTACTTTATTCATCTTCAACAAAGATGAGTACGTCATAATTGGTATACTAAAAACAGGTTCCGCCATATTACTAAAATCCAAAGCTTGATATCCATCATTAACCATTAAACATCCTTCTTTGCCAGATAGTTTATTTTTAACATAAGTGTCCCAATTTCTCGGTGGTATAAAGTCATCAGAAGCAAAAATCACAATATCATCTTTATTTAAATTTAGTTTTGAACTTAAGTAATATGAAGGATAAGCAACACCTATTCTATCAGGTTGGTCAGTAACTAATACATTCATATTTTTATGTGTATTGTTTATTTGATTTTTTTGTTCTGTTGTGTTTACGCAAACTGATATGTCAATATCAGAATTATCCTCAGCTCTTGAGACCCATTGATTATATGAATTCGAAAAAAGGTGAGGTCTTATAGTACACCAAAGTAAATGTATCATGAATTTAATTTATTTATATCCCCAATTTTATCTTTAATTGTGGTGATGTAATTTTCTAATATTTGTTTATTAACTTGAACGAATTGTTTATAAATATTAAAGTTTCTATAATATAGTTCTTGATTGGGAGCTGGTCTATTATGATATAAATGGTAACATTTATTCTCACACTGTAAATGTTTGGTTTCTAAAGTAAATACTTTAAATGATTGGGCATCGTCTTCACAACCCCATCCCCAAAAGTCCTCATTCCACCCACCTATTTTTTCCAAGGTAGACTTTCTGAACATTATAATACCACCACAAAATGGAACCTTCTGGTGATCGGTTTCGCCCCTACCAGGTCTATTAATAGAACTCAATGTTTCAAATTCTCCAATTTCAGCATATCTTTTAGATTCCTCATAAGTTAAGTCTAGTACTGGTCTATATGGATTTACAACTTCATATTCTTCTAGTTTCGAAACAGACTCTAAGAACTTTGATTTATCCATAACCAAATCAGCATCACCAAAAACAATATTTTCAGTAGTAGCTGATTTATATCCAACATTAAAACACCATGATTTATTAAACGGATAGTTATTTTTCAAGAAGATATGTTTGAAGTTATACTTATCTTTTAAAGAATCAAGTCTTGGTTCAACATCACTTTCAACCAAAATTACTTCTTTGGCAGATTCTCCCAACCAGTTCAAAACTAGTTGAATATTATTCATCCTTTCATCGGAATGTCTATAAGCTATTATATAACTGAACTCCATATTATTATTTCTTTTTAGTCTTTTTATCTTTAACTGGATTTACAACCATAACATCATTTTCTTTATCATAATCCAAAATCATTTTTGTACCTTTCTTTGGATTAGATTTAATAATCTCTTCTGTAATAGGATCTTCAATATATTTTTGGATGGCTCTTTTCAGAGGTCTAGCTCCATACTCAGGATCATATCCCTTCTCAGATATGTGGTCTCTCGCACCATCTGTCAATTCCAAATCAAATTCCATAGTTCTGATTCTTTCTATCAATTTATCAAGTTCAATATCTATGATTTTATGGATATCTTCTTTTGTCAATGGGTTAAAAGTAATAATTTCATCAATTCTATTCAAGAACTCAGGTGCGAATGTCTTTTTTAATTCTTTTTCAATTACTTCTTTCTGCTGTTCTTTTTGTTGTTCTCCTTTATTTTTAGTAGTAAACCCAATACCAGTACCAAAGTCTTTCAATTGTCTTGAACCATTATTTGAAGTCATTATTATGATTGTATTCTTAAAACTAACTTTTCTACCAAGAGAATCAGTTAATTGACCATCATCCAATACTTGGAGCAATATGTTAAATACATCAGGGTGAGCTTTTTCAATCTCATCCAAAAGAACAACTGAATAAGGTTTTCTTCTAACTTTCTCAGTCAATTGACCCCCATCATCATGTCCAATATATCCTGGAGGTGCACCAATCAATCTAGATACTGCGAATTTTTCCATAAACTCACTCATATCAACTCTAATTAAAGAATCTTCTGAATCAAAAAGATGTTTAGCTAAAATTTTACAGAGTTGAGTTTTACCAACACCAGTTGGTCCCAAGAATAAAAATGTACCAATTGGTCTATTAGGATCTTTTAATCCAACCCTACCTCTTTGAATTGATTTTATAACTGATTCAACAGCTGAGTCTTGACCGATTACTTTACCCATTATTTCTTCAGGCATTTTTAGTAATTTCTCAGACTCTTTTTGTCCAACCTTTCTTAGTGGAATTCCAGTCATCATTGATACAACCTCAGCTACATTATCTTCTGATACAGTTTGCTTATTATTTTTCTGGTCTTCATCCCATTTTTTTCTAGACTCTTCTAGATTATTGTAGAGTTGTTTTTCCACATCTCTTAATTTAGCAGCCTCTTCATATTTTTGACTCCTAACAACTAATGTCTTTTTTTCTTTAACCTCAGAGATTTTATTTTCAATATCTGTAATTTCCTTTGGAACTACAATGTTTGTGATGTGAACTCTAGACCCAGCTTCATCCAAAGCATCCAAAGCCTTGTCTGGCAGAAATCTATCAGTCATAAACCTTGATGTAAGGTCAACACAAGCTTTAATAGCTTCTTCTGTATAAATAACATTATGATGTGATTCATACTTATCCTTAATCTGATCAAGTATTTGTAGGGTTTCTTCTTCTGAAGCTGGCTCAACTATAACCTTTTGAAATCTTCTTTCTAAAGCTCCATCCTTCTCAATATGTTTTCTGAATTCATCAAGGGTAGTTGCCCCAATGATTTGGATTTCACCCCTAGCTAGTGCTGGTTTAAACATATTAGAAGCATCTAATGAACCACTAGACCCACCAGCTCCAATAATAGTGTGTATCTCATCAATGAATAGAATAATATCTGGTTCTTTCTCAACCTCCTGCATAAGAGCTTTAATTCTTTCTTCAAACTGACCTCTATACTTTGTACCAGCAACCATAGAAGCTAAGTCCAATGTACAAATTCTTTTATTAAAAAGTACTCTAGATACCTTTCTCTGAATTATCCTAAGTGCTAGTCCTTCTGCAATTGCAGATTTACCAACACCTGGCTCACCAATTAAAATTGGATTATTTTTTTTCCTACGGGATAAGACTTGGGAAACTCTTTCAATTTCTTTGTCCCTACCAATGATTGGATCAATCTTACCCTCTTCGGCCATTTTGGTTAAGTCTCTAGAAAAAGAATCTAGAACAGGTGTTTTAGATTTTGACTCAGTTGGTTTCTTGGGACCTGATTGCATTCTACCCAAAGATTCGTCATCATCATCTGAAATAGACATTTTGATATTATTATACTGGTCTTTAGAATCACCAATGTTATGTAAATTGTTCATTTTTATATAATCGAATTTGATTTTATAGTTTATTTTACTTTAAAAGTTTGAGCATAATAAAAGGTCAGTGAAATATTCACTGACCTTTTATTTTTTTATTGATTGATAAGGATCACGCACTGACTCTATTCAGTAAATTTGTTCCTGGTCTAAATTTAGCAACCCTTTTTGGAGGAATTACAACTTCATCACCAGTCTTTGGATTTCTTCCCATTCTACCGATTCTATCAATAGTTTCAAAAGTTCCAAATCCAACCAAAGTTACCTTTTCTCCATTGGATAGTGAAGATCCAATAGCATCTACCATAGAATCAATAACTTGATTAGCTTTAGTCTTTGTTAGTCCAGTTGAACTGACTATTTCATTAATAAGATCTGACTTGTTCATAGGGTCTTGTATAAAAGAAATATAAAAAAGTTTTTATTTTTTCTCAACTTTTGCTAATTTTGCAAATCTTAGTGTTTGTACAAAACGCATTGGTAATCCCCTCTTTAAAAAACTAAGTTGTCTTTTATAGTTTTTTCTTGATTTCTTGTACTCTTTTAATAAAGCCCCCTTTTCTTCCTTCATTTTATTCTTTTATATTTTATAAAGTGATAGTCAAATTCTTCATTATTAAAACTCTCCTTAGATATCTCATCCCATTCAAGTCCAAATTCTGGAAAATAAACATCACCCTTGAATTCCTTATCTATCTGAGTCAATTCCATTTCATCAGCATAGGGCAGGAATTCTCTATATATCTGAGAACCACCAATGATAAATATATCTCTGTGTTTAAACCTTTCCAATACCTCCTCAATACTATGACAAACTACGCAACCATCTCCAAGAGGATTGTGCCAACTCATATCTCTCGATAATATAATGTTTAATCTATTGGGTAATACCTTGCCTATGGACAGGTGGGTTTTTCTACCCATAACAACAACATTACCAGATGTCAATTTTCTGAATCTTTTCAAATCCTCTGGTAAATGCCAAATGAGTTTATTATCATCACCAATGACTTTATTTTTTGATACAGCTGCAATTATAGTAATCATATCATCTAAAATTTATGTATATATGTTTATAGAAATAACTACGTTTAAAGATTAAATTTTCACTATAGATTACATTATTATCTCCCTTCCTATGGATTATAAACTGAACATTGATTTTTTCTTTATTCCCAAATAGGGATCTGAGAGGAATTAACTTTGTCCTTAGTACAATTTTTTCGTTATTATCATTACCTGTAACTAAAAAATAGTTTTCAATACTTATTGTTTTGGTGAAACTTCTATTTACATAATAATTTGGTCTTTTTAAAACTTTAAACCACCACCAATCAGAAATCTTATCCCAAATTTTTTTATCATCCTTCTCTACCCAGACATCATTAAGTTCAACATAACTTACTACGTCAGCCATCCTAACATCTACCTCTACTTGAATATATCCATCTTTAGATATTCTATCATAATCAGTAAGAGTCCAAACTAATTCTTCATTATCAATCCTTTGTCCAATACTTACATTCAATGTAAAGAAAAAAAGTATGGAAAGGATTGTTTTCATTCATCACCAATAATTTTATTGATTTGTCTATCTCTATATATTTCTGGTGCATATTCAGAAATATCATATCCCCAAATATCACAAGCCTCTTCAATCCCATACGCCATAAATTCAATTTCTTCTCCATTTTGGAGTTTATACATCCCACAATTACTCCCCAAATTTTCATCTGCAAATTGTACTTCAAAAGTTAAATCAGTGTATCGTAAACATAGTTCAAAAATAATTTCATGGGGTGTTGACCAAGCAGTATCAAAGCAAATGTAACCTTCATCATTCTCGTATGTTTCACTTACATCCCACTTCGTACCCCAGTTCTCAACACACCAATCATACCAACCATCACCAATATCTTTTGGTTTTGGTAATATTTTTTCAAAAGATATGTGTTCATCTTCACTAGCAATATCAAGTGTGCATTGTTTTACTTTGTCTGCATCACCACGAATAAATAGTTTGTTTCTAACCCAGTTTGGCATAATATTTTATAATTTAACTATTGAATCAAATCCTTCATCAGAAGTTACATCTTCCCAATTATCAATCATAGATTGAATTACGTTTAGGGGGATAAATTTATTTTCCTCATTTTTTCTTTTGAGGTTTCTATTTATGTATTCAGTTATATCTAGTTTTGGGAAAACAATAGCAATCTTCTCATAATCACTATTGGGAAACTTAGAAAGGTGTCTGTTCCTACCCCTCTTAGTTAGATTAGTCATATTGATTATAACATTCTTTTTTCCATCAATACAATCTTGAATCTTTTGATTAAGTAACCTATCCACTTCCTTTTGGTCTACTTGACTAAAGGCTTCTGAATAGTCATTTGTATTGTGCAAAGACATAAGAATATCATCGCGGCTAATCATCGTGAAATCTGAATAGTCTTGACTTCTCAAATAAGTATCCTTTCCACTTAAAGGAGGTCCAACTAATAGTATAACTTTTGATTTCATATTATAAAGGTAATATATTTTTTATTAAAAACCAAATATACTCTGTCATTTTTTTAATCTGACTTTGAATGTTGTACCATTGTTAGTATTTTTAGCGTAAATCTTTTTTTCTTTAAGATTCATATATGCCTGCACCAAGAATTTGCCATGAACACCCCTTGGATAAGTTAAACCATTACCCTCTTTAACCAAGAAGGGATGACCATGGTGATTTTTTACTCCAATATATTCTCCTACTTTTTCTTCAAACATTAAGTATTGATTCTCCAAGATAGCAGTATACTCACTTGTGTAATTAGAGATTCTTTTAATAATTAGTGTTTTTAAACTCGATTCATGTAACATCATGATATATATTTTAATATTATTTTACTTGGTTGATTCTGTTGTTATATGTTCCTTCCAAAAATCTAGTTGGTTTATGTATTCTGATAACTCAGTTCTGCTAGTCTTAGTGGAATGTCCATGGTCGTAACTCAATTCTAAAGAATTTCCATCCCAATTCATCGTATCATACTCTACTTCTAAAGTATGAAGTAACTCTTCTATTAGATCCATTTCGTAATCTAATCTTTCATCAGAAAAATCTACTTTGGTTAATTGATTTGTGTATTTGTTAATAGTTACTACTGATACATCTGAATCGAATTCAGTATCTACAAACTTATAGTCTGTTGTATAAGAGTTACTGGCTTGACTTCTTCCACTGAAGTAATCTTCATCACCCCACTCACTGTATTTAGGTACTTTTTTAGTGGATGTACTTCTATAAGAAGAGTAAGAATAATAATCTTCATAATCATCATCATCCTTATTTCTTGATACGGGTAGACTTTCCCAATCAACTTTCAATACTGCATCAGATAGTAGTTCCAAATGTCTAATATTTTGGTACTCACTTGATGTGTGTTCATTTTTATATCCAACTGAGATGTTAGTACACTCTGGATAAATTGAAGTGAACTGGGCTGAGTCTGTGTAGATGCCAGATGGATCATTTGAATACTTGAAAGAGGATTCCGCACTATTCAGTTCTTTAGAGAGAGCGTTTCCGAACTCGTCAGAACAACATCTTCCTCCCAATTGATGGGTGATAACTGAATCCACACCTCTTCTATCAAAAGATACTACTTTTTTGATATGTGTGATTGGTTCTTTTTTGTGTTTATCAGCAAGTTTTCTAGAACCAACACAACCAACTTCTTCACCTAAGAAGAAATAGAAAAGTCATGGTTTATTTTTTTCTATCATATACATCATGATAGTAACACCTGCTTTGTCGTCAGCTCCTAGAATTGACTTACCATCAGTTTTTATTAGATCACCATCAAAAGTATGTTTAACATCACCAAGTTGTGAAGTAGCTGTGTCTAAGTGGCTTGTGAACATTGTAGATGGTGAATCACCAATCATAATGTACTTGTTTCCAAACTCATCTGTTTCAAGGTTTGAGGGCAGTAAGTGGAAGAGATCTTGTTCAGTCCCATGGGGATAGGTTCTCTTAGTTAGGTTTAAAAATGTTTCTTTGATATTCATGATTGCTGTTTGGTTTAAATACTCCTTAACACAATACAAAGGTACAAAGAATGTTTTGTTATGCCAAATAAATTTTAATATATATTTAACTATGTACGCAGTAACTCAGGATATAACTAAAGGAACTATTACTATCTCAGATTCTTTTTCAATTTCAGCAGCAGGAGATTTAGCTGCTCCTCAATTCAATAATGTAGATGATGAATATATTGTTACTTTTACTGATTTAGAGGGGGTTGAAAAATTTAGTACATTTGCTTATGACTATACTGGTAAAACAAGTGATAGATACTTAACAACACAATATAGAATAAGTAGAGATTTTAAAAAGTGGACTGAGTGGTATGAATTACCTTCAAATATAAAAGAATTCCCACCAGTTAATACATCTGATACTATGTATTTTGACTTAAGATTTATTAGAAAGGGTCCATCTACTATAGGTACTATAAAACTTTTAGATTATACATTAAATGGTTCTTGTGAAAGAAATTTAGTAACAGAAGGAACTATTCAACTATCTACTACAATTGAAGAAGTTATTTTGAAACCACCATATATTTATAAGGTATTTAGAATAGATGATATTGAGATATTATATAGAGGTGGTGAACTAAGTGATGTTGATATAAAATATAGATTTTCACAAGATTATGGTAGAACTACTACAGAGTGGGAATATTTCACAAAGGAGAATATAACAAGTATTAGGATAAGTCCAATTAGATTTTTTCAGATTGAATACCTAATAAATTATAAAGGAAATACAAATTTTAAGATTTTTGATATAAACCTAATAGGAGATTTTCAGAATGTAACATTAGATTACCAGAAAACAAATCTATATGGTGTTAGAGAGGATTGTAATTGTTTAAAGTTAGGGATAGTAAATGATACATCAAATGGATTCCAATTACCAACTGGTGGAATACAGTCTGAACTAACATCATCACCAACTATGAATGTCTTACCACAATTAAGTAGTGATCAAATAGGTAATCTATTTAAACCATATCAATTACAACAAGCTACAGAGTTATTGGATAAGTTAAGTAATGATGCAAATCAAATGTTTGGACATGAGGTTGTCTATTTCTTAACTGACCCTGATAGAAAGGGTACCGATTATACATTCCATGAGTATCAATTATATAACTATGTTTGTGATGGTCTTGTTAAGGTATCAGTTGAGAACAATCAGTTTCCAGATAATACAGGTGCTATTAATCAATTTGATTTAACTCTTTTTGATTCTTTTGAAATTCATATACCAAAGAAAATATTTAAACAAATATTCGGTGTAGATAAAAGACCTTCTAAAGAAGATTTTCTTTGGTTCTGTGAAATAAATAGAATGTTTACTGTTGAACATTCACAGGCATTCAGAAGTTTTAATAATAATGCAATTTACTATAAATTAATGTTGAAGAAATACACTCAGAAAGCAAATGTTATTGGTGTGAATCAAACTATTACTGATAAGGTTAAAGAACTCACTAAGAATTCTACAATTGATGAATTGTTTGGATTAGAGAATAATCAAGATAAGAAAGCAGTTGCTAATAAAGAACAGTTTAAACCATTAACCAAGGATCAATTAAGAGTTGATATAAGTGCAAAAATAGTTAGAGAACTTATAGAAAATGCAGAGAATGTAATATCAAAGTCAAACTACGATCTTTCATCAGTATCCTATGGTGATACTTTTGCTAATAATGCTGTTGTCTACAGAAATGCAAAAGATTACTTTAGAAAGTCAGACAACATAAGTTATATGTGTTGGTTCAATATACAAAATTATACCATTAATGATACTTATTATTTATTTGATTATTATGATGATGTTAATAATTTAGGATTTAAGATAACTATTAATAATAAAAATTTGAAGGTTAGATATAATGAATTAGATTTTACATTAGCTTTGGGTGAAGAAGGAACATCAACTGGATTATCAGAAGAAACTTGGTATGGGTATATCTTAAATATAGATCAAAGACAAAGAAAAATATCACAATATATTTATAAGAGAAATGTAGATGATGAGGAACTTGGTTCAAGAATAAGTACTACTATCCTAAAGAAAGTAAATAGCATTGAAAATGATTTAGAACCAGTTGAATTTAAATTAGAAAATATATCTGCAAAACTTCGCGGTTGTGATATGAAAATAACTAATATAAGGTTATTTGTAGATGTTATACCAGAAAGTCAACATAGTAAAATGTTGAATCAGTATATTATCAGAGATGATAGTAAGTATCTAATATTTGCTGATAATGCTAATCAAAAGTTAGTTTTACCAAGTTTTGATATAAACCAAGTTAAACCGTAAAACTTTTTTCATTTTTGATAAACTTTGGGTTTTTATTTTGATATATACATAGAATTTATGGTTAATAAATTGGGCTCCAAAAAAGAGTTCAAAAAAAAAATTTCTATGTTTAACACAAAAACTTATCACACTCTCGTACAAAAGATGCGAGACTTTTTTTTGCAAAAAGGCTTCGTTGAGGTGCCTACACAATCGAGACTTTCTATTCTAGCTGCTTGTGAAAACCCTCACTCAATCACAACATTCAATTATCAAGGAGAAGTATGGCCGCTTCCACAAACTGGGCAAATGTGGTTGGAATATGAATTATTGAAAAACCCAGATTGGGCTGGATGTTTTTGTATTTCCACTTCATATCGTCAAGAAACAAATCCAATTCCTGGAAGACACGAAATGATTTTTCCAATGTTTGAGTTCGAGTCAAGGGGAACAATGACTGATATGTTGAAACTTGAATCAGAACTTTTGGAACATTTAGGTTTTGATAGTCCATTTGAATGTAAATATGATGATGTTTGCCAAGAATATGGTGGTGTAGAGATCCTAGAGAACGAACACGAACAAAGAATGTGGAATGAAAAAGGACCAGTTGTATCTTTACAACACTTCCCTGTTAGAACAAATCCATTCTGGAATATGAAACATAATGATAATGGAATTTTTAATAAAGTGGATGTTATTCTTTATGGTCAAGAAACCATTGGTTCTGCAGAAAGAAGTTCTGATGTGGAAAAAATGAGAGAGATGTTTTACACTATTGAAGGTGGTAAATACTCTGAGAAACTATTTGAACTATTTGGAAAGGATAGGGTTGAAAAAGAACTTGAACAATTCTTTACTCATGATTTCTTCCCAAGATTTGGTGGTGGTATTGGAATGACAAGACTTGCAAGAGCTTATGAAATGTCTCAAAAAGACAAACTAGTTCAAGAAGTTTTAGAAGCATAAGAGAAAAAGGGGAGTTTTAAAACTCCCCTTTTTTTATATTATATCCTTACGATATACTTTCATTATATCCTGTGCTAAAGATGTATCACCACCATTATAATCTATTAAGGATTTATTAGATATCCAAATTAATTATTGGTTAATGATGAATTTATAAGAAATTCCCTGTTCTCAGATAACCAAAAATTATACTCTTCCAAACCAATTATTATGAATTTTATACGTCTAACATTCTTTTGACCATTACTATCAATATCTAAGTCAATGTAAGCACACTCACATCTGTAGTTATTATTATCTAATTTAACATTAACCAATTCATATTCAGTTATCGGTGGATCGGGATTCCATCCGAATATGTGAGCATCTGGTAGATTCTTATCCAATCCCCTAGATATCTTGTTGTCAATAATTTTCTTAATTAAATCTATATTCATATTATCATTAAAATTTATTATTTAATTTTTCTCCACTCATTCCATTCATCAATATTCATTTTAGACAAATCTTTATATTTAGTAAGTTGAGAGTGTAGATTTTTAGTCTTATCCATGTACGATTTTGTATCTTGTAATAAGGATGGATGGTTAATATATACAGATGCTATGTGTGAATAAGAATTAATCCAATATTGTGTATCATCAATCCACATTTGAACATCTTGTTTAAATTTCTCGTAGTTATTTTCTTGTTTAAGACTCATATATATTTAATTTTTAATTGATGATGTTCAGAAATTTTCCTGACTATTTAACAATACAAAGATAAGGATAATAACCGATAATACAAAATTATGATACGCCTTTTTTATATTATATCCTTATGATATACTTTCATTATATTTTGTGCTAAAGATGTATCACCACCATTATAATCTATTAATGAATTTAACCAAGATTCTTTTTCTGATAGACCCTTACTTCTATGGTGTATGTATTGAACCTTTAGGTGGTAAGCTGCAATACGAATATTATCAATTTGTGGGTGTTGTGTTGAACCTATCTTTCTTAGAATCATTCTTTGTGTATCTGGCATAACTTGACAATATCCTTTTGCCCCAGATCTTTTATTTTTTATAAAAAGAAATGATGATTCCCTATCCATCATTCTAACAAAAATACTGAATGGTATATCATTTCTTTCTATTTCCATCAACATTGTAAAGAATACTTCATCTGGTAGTTTATGTAAGTTGTTATAGTTTTGTATTTTACATTTTGTAAAGATTGCATATTCAGTTGCTTTTCTTTTTGATTGAAACTCTTCAAAGTCTAAACCTTTTAGATAATTATTTATATAGGTCTTTTTTTCTACTACGATAGTTTCTTTACCACTTGTTAATCTACCAAATGTAAAAAAACTTGTAGTCCAAAATATAAAAATGGATAGAACAATTAAAATAAACTTATTCTTTTTAACTACACTCAAAAAAGAGTTTTGTTCCCTGTATTCTGGGTAAATCATCCAACTTAAAAGTGAAATGATTTGAAGTTTTATATTTTCCTCAAACCATTTACTTTTGAAAGTAGATAATAATAGCCAGTGATGAAATTTCACTAAATCATATTTCATAATATAAATATTTTTTTAATAAGGATATAAATGATAAAACTCATTTATATCCAGTAATCGGTGGTTTACGTCGTTGTGTGATTCAAACTTACTTTTGTGAAAATGTCCATAAAAGTGATCCTTTACTTTACTATTTTCGTATAAGTCAAGAAACAAATTTGTCATTTGATTTCTCTCAAATGCTAAGTCACCAATTAAACCACTATCATATTTCGCCCAATCTTCAACAAATTTACCAAATCCAAGTTTGTTATTTGGATAACACCAGTCAGGAGCCGTATGTGTAATAACAACATCAATATCTCTTAGATTTTTGGTAATATCAGGTCTATATTCGAAAATTTCTTTATCCCAATAACAACGTTTTCTGCTACCATATTTTATGTTGCTACTATTTTCTTTGATTCTAGTAGTTCTATCCACACTAACAGCACCACCAACAAATAAGAAGTTATGACCTTCTAAGTTCAGAGTAGTATAGTCTGGTAGAAGTTTTAGATTGCTTAAATCATAATCACCATTGAAAAAACTTGGATTGTCATGGTTTCCTCTAATAGCAAGCATAGTTATATTTACATCCTTCAAAAAATCATTAAGACTATTTAAAGTTTGGTCATCATTATCCTTATAAGTAAATCCAATACCAAAATCACCAACTTGAATAATAGTACAATCAGTAATTTTTTTGGATTGGATTTGGTTTTTAAGGAAATTGAAATTTCCGTGTATGTCGCCTAGTATTAAAATCATAACGCAAATATACGAATTTTATATATTTTATCCAAATTTAAAGTAAAATCAGAACTACTATTTTATTAGATAAATCTAAGATCACATCCATTTTATATTAGAAAAAACCTTATTTGTTTTATATATAGATCATGCAAAAACCAGAGGTAAGAATAATAGAACCACAACAAGAAGAATCCAGAATAGTAGATGCATCTCAATCTGAGAGAGATTATCTATTGGCTAAGTATGGATATAAACAAATATCAGAACCTTCTTATCAAGAAGAATCTTATAATCCTAATCAGCATTTGACATTTGAAGAAATGGTTGCTTTAGAGGAAAGAAAAGAAATGGAAAAAAGGAGGAAAGAGATGGAAAGAAGAAATACACCTAGACCTTATACTTTTGATGGGGATAGAGTAAATTATCATGAGTCTAAGTATAGTGACTTAGACTTAGATGGTCAAAATTTAGGTATCCAAGTACAAATAGTAAGTGATATGCCAATAAACAATAATAGAAGATAAGATGGTAAAGAATATAAAAAAACCCACCTATTCAGTGGGTTTTTTCTTTAGTTGTCTAGTAATTTATTTACTATACTAAGTATTTCATTTTTGGTTTTTAATCCACTAGTTCTTTCAACCACTTCACCATTTTTGTAGTAAAGGATTGTTGGGATGTTTCTAACATTTAGAGTTTTTACAAATTCTAAATTTGCATCAGCATCCATTTTGACCACCAATACCTTATCACCAAGTTCTGATGATACTTCATCGATAATTGGTGATAGTTGTTTACATGGGCCGCACCATTCAGCCCATATATCTACAATTGCTACCTCTGAATTTTTTATTTTTTGATCAAAGTTTTCAGAATTTACTTCAGTTACATAAGTTGTAATCATAATACTAATATTTTTTATAGGTAATGTTCATCGAGTAGATCGAAATCTTTTTGGGTTTGTGAGATTAGGATTAGTCTACCATTTCTGATTTGACTTTTGATTGTAGATAAATTCTTACCTAATTCATCTGCAATGTCTTTATAAGCCATTCTTTTAATTTCTCTCATTTCAATTACCCTTTTATATGGGTCTTTTAGATTTGAAATGTGTTCTTTCATAATTTCAGCCTTTCTTTGATTCACATCTTGAATGTGTGTATCATTGGTTTCCTCTTGGATGAAATCTTTTAGGGTTGTTCCTTCTTCATCATATTCAGTATCAATCGATATTGTTTTCTTTGAAGATTTAATGTCTTGGAGTAAGATATTTCTCGCTATTGTAAATAACCAAGTAGAAAATTGAGCTTTCTCTTTTTCATACTTATCAATTTTTTCAAAGGCTGTCATAAAAGACTCTGTGGTTATATCCTCTGCTTTTTGTTGATCTCCACACATTTTGGATGTGTAATAGATTAGTTTTGGATAGTACTTCTTATAAAAGAAGGTAAAATCATTACCTGTTCTTTCTTTGAAGTAATTTTCATGATCTGAAAACGATTTGATTGATGTTGAATTAAACATAATTTACTTTTTAATTTTTAATTTACTTTTTATACTGCCAGTTATGATACACAAAAAGTGTACCAATGATTATATGGTATATATCACCTAAAGTTTTCCTCTTGAACCAATTTTTTTTACACATAGTCTGACACAAGTAAGTATAATTTTCAACAAAACCATTAAAAATAATAAAATTTATATGAATAAAATAAATATCATCACTAGGTGTTCCCGACTAAATAATATTTTAGAAATTTCTAAATCAGTCTTTGATACTGATAAATTTGAGGTTTTATGGTATTTAGTATTTGATACAAATGTAATAAAAGAAATTGATATTGAACTACTATTACATCTACAATCATTAAATACTAAAATAAAATTCGAACAAAGTATTCAAGGAGATCATGGTCACCAAATGATTAACCATTGCATTGATGAAATTCAAGATGGGTGGGTATATGTATTAGATGACGATAATATTTTACATCCAGACTTCTATGACAAGATGTCATTAACAATTCAAAATAATCCTGACAAAAGAGGTATTATTTTTAATCAAAAAATTGGTGGTATTGACTTCACAGGACAAGACATTAGATATTGTTCACCAGAAAATGTTAAAGTTAGTAAGATTGATATGGCTCAATTCTTCCTTAGAAGAGATTTAATTGGTGATAATAGGATAGTGATTGGTCAGTATGTTGGTGATGGTATTTTCATTGAAAGTCTACACACACAAAACCCAGAAGAATTTTATTTTATAGATGAAATTATTTGTTATTATAATTACTTCCAACAAAATAAGAAACCTAATAAAAAGTTTTTACCAAGAGTAATTTTATTGGGGGTTGATGAAGATACTGAATTGAAAAGTTCTTTTGTCGCTGACTTCGAATCTACTGAGATTTTTACATTAAATAGTATTGATGATAAAGATTTGGATAGTAAAATAACCAACTTTGACCCAGATTCGATAATTACTATCGGTCAATCATTTGATAAGTTTGAAAATCTATGTTCTAAATCTTATGATGTAAGAAAGAGATGGGTTCATTTCAATAGTTTAGAGGATAATGTTGGAGATGCTGGATATTATTGTGCTTCAAATTATATCCTAACACCACACTATAAAGAAAACCCATTAGTTAGTTTCTTTACCCCAATCTATAATACAGGTAGTAAACTTTTAAGGACTTATGAGTCTGTGAAAAACCAAACATACACAAATTGGGAGTGGGTCTTAGTTAATGATTCTAATGATAATGGAGTTACATTAAGAATAGCTGAGGAAATTGCCAATATAGATTCAAGGGTTAAAGTATATGATTTTCATAAGAAAACTGGTGGTATTGTTGGTGAATCAAAATATAGAGCTGCCTGTTTGTGTAATGGTATTTATTTAATGGAATTAGACCATGATGATTATATAACACCAGATGCCACTGCTTTGATGGTTGAGGCTTTTCAAAAGTATCCTGATTGTAAGTTTGTTTATTCAGACTTCGCTGAAATAGATGAACAACATAATTCATTAACATATGGTGATTCTTTTTCATTTGATTATGGTTCTTATAGAGACGAATCATATGGTGGTAGAAGTTATAGAACAGTGAATACATCCAATATAAATCCTAAAACAATAAGACATATTGTTGGTGTTCCAAATCACTTCAGAGCTTGGGAGAGATTTTTTTATCATTCGATTGGTGGTCACAATAGAAGATTGTCTATTGCTGATGATTATGAGTTAATTGTCAGAACTTTTCTAAATACTAAGATGGTTAGGATTCCTAAACTTCTATATTTGCAGTTTTATCACAATTCTAACACTCAAAATGCTACTAGGAAAGATATACAGAGGCGGGTTAGAACAATCAGTACATTTTACAATGAAAAAATAAAAAATAGATTCCAAGAATTGGGGTTTGAAGATTGGGCTTATAAATTCAATCCACATTCACCTTTGATGGCTCCTAGCTTATTTGGTAAAGAAGAATGTCATGTAAATTATGTAATGAATCTTAAAAAGGAAGATTTTGCTTATGATTGGGGTGTTATCGGTAAGAATTGAGAAATCACTTTATTAATATATAATTAAAAAAAAATAAACTCTTCTAATGGCTATAAATAGTTCCTATCATACAATAGCTGAGCAGGTAATTAATTTCAATAACAATGTTGTAGATTTACTATCTAAGATAAATAATCTTATTACTAGTAGTGAAAATTCAATAACTTTTGATATAACAGATCAATCTGGAATCGCTAGACAATTTACTCTACCTTCATTCGGGTATTTAAAAAATGAAATTGATAGGTTAAATAACAATCTAAACTCAATTTATAGTATTAATGATGCTGGCGCTCTAATTCAACCAAGTAATGGTACTAAATTTAGAAAAATCGTAACAGTTGATCTAAATAGAGAACCAAATGATGTTAATAATCTAACTGTTCTAACAAACTTTGTTACTCAAAAAAACTGGTTTTTCGACGCTATGTTAAATCCTCAACTATTGGTTGAGTTGGATTTATCTGGTCAGATAGAAAACAATGTTAGAAAAATTTTATGTAGGAGGTATATACCAGAGTTTGCTAAAGATGCGTCTGGTAATTTTACTCCACTTGGTCAAGCCTCTCTGAATAGTTTCAACACACTATTTAGGGGTCAAAACGGATTTACTTTAGATGAGTATTTAAATTGGCATGAAAACACCCCTGGGTTAGTTGAACCTTTAAATCCAAATTATGATGAACAGATGTTTGATTTGGAACCCAACTATTTAGAATTGGATGGTTATTTTTCGGTTTTGAAAATCGAGGAAGATACTTTAAATAAAAAGTTGTTCTATCATGTAAATACTCTGAATTATGTTAAGAATACTATAATATCTGGAGAACAAATCCCACAGACAAAGCAATTATCTATAAACGATGAGTTAATTATAAACACACCAATCTCTACAACTAGATATAAGATAGTTGAGATTTCAACATCACAGTCTAGTCCTAGATTAAGATTTGAGAGGGTTGAGGGTATTGAACCTATTCCGGTTGGAACAAACACTTTAAAAGTTTATTCACCAGTAGTTTATAATAAAAAAGTTAGAGTTAGTATTGGTTATAATGAAAGGAATGTTGTATTCATTAAAGCAATGAATATGGATAATTTCCTTATGTCTAAAAACTGGAGTAAGGGTCTTGGTTTTTGGACTAATGATTTGAGTGATATAACCACATCATTATCTATGGAACAATATTATACTGATCGAGTTTTTGATTATGGATTAGTTTTGGGGGATTTGGTTGCTAAAAAAACACCTAATAGTTTGGCTGGGACACCAGTCTCACCAACACTGGTAAATACCAACTTCAAGGTTGTTCAGATAAATACTCACTTGACTCAGACAAGGGATGTAAATTCCTTGAAGAATTTACATATTCAACAAAAGAGTCTTAAATCAGAGATACAACAATTAGAAGATTCCATGAGAGAGAAGAATTCTATTGTTAAAACAACTAATTTTTCAACCGATGGCCAGAAAAGACAAGTCACAAATGATTTAGATTTTCTTTCTAAAACAAAAGATAGTAAATCAAAATTATTATCTTCAGTTACTACCGATATATTGGATATAGCAAATACTCAAGTTAATAAAGTCGAACCAAAGTTTAGAGTTAGAGGTTTTTGGGAATTTCCAGAGCCAGTTATTACAAGAGGTACTCAACCACAAGAAATTGTACAGTTCAGAATTCAATATAGGTATCTAAGTAAGGATGGTAGAGAGCCAAATATCGAACCTTTCAAGATTACTCAGACCGGAACTTCTCAAATCAAAACAGCGGCTTTTGCAAACTGGGTTGAGATGAAAACAGATGCTAGAAAAAGAGTACAGGATAAAACAGATGGGAAATATTATTGGGAAATTCAAGATATTTCGAATGCTGATACACCCAATATAAATCAAATAGACATTCCGATTCAAGCAAATGAAAGAGTAGAGATAAGGATTGCTTCAATATCTGAGGTTGGTTGGCCTGAATCACCTGTTGAATCACAGTTTAGTGAGACTATATCAATAGAGTTTCCTGATGATTTAAATAATGTTCAAAATGAGAGTGATTTCATTTTGAAAGAAGCGGATAAAGAAGATTTAAAGGTTTCTGTTCAAAATGAATTAACATCAAAGGGTTTAGATGAACACTTATCAGATCAGATAACAGTGAATGGGATTACTTATCACCACTCCACAGATAAACTTTTATCTGGATTTAAGGATGAAAATGGTGTGGCTTTGGATTTGTATGCTTATCTACAAAGATTAGAAACGAGAATCAAATCATTAGAAGAACAAGTTAAGAGAGTTAAGGGAGAACTTGAGGTTATTATTAGAAGAAATACTAACGACATTAAAATTCAGAATGGAACTGAGACTAACTTTAATGTTGAATTGGAGGATTATCTTGAAAATTATGTTGCATCAAACGTGCGAACTGGTAGAGTTTATGCTAATAACATTTATGTAATTAAAGATTTTGTTCTAATTATCAGAAACAAATCTGTTGATAGTCCATTAGGATTATTATCTAATAGAGATTATAATTCATCAACTAATAGTGATGTTTATAACTCAGCCGCACCTCAGGTATTCTTTGTAGATCAGAATGGTCAGTTATTAGTTTCTAATACTTCTGGTACGACTAAGACACAATTAGATAATCAATTTGTTTGGTCAATAAACTATGACAAGGTAAACCAGAATTCGGTTATAAAACTTGGTCAAAATATTACAAATAACTTTGTATCTGATAATACTAATTCGTTAGTTTCGGTTCTTTCATCCACACAGTTTAGTGTTGGTTATTCAGAAAATGAGATATTGAGTTTTGTTGGTAATAACTTATCTTTATTTGATGCTTCTAAGTGGATTGAGAGTGGAGAATCAACAAGTGCATCCGAGTCAAAGTTATTGACTACAATACATCCACAAGTTCAGAGTTTAGAGAAGATTCAAGAAACAAATTTAGATAAAGTTAAAAATTTGAACGGTGGAACTAGCAATGACATTATTGTACCAATCAATATTTACTTTAAAATGAATTCATTAGATCCTACACAATCTGGTAATGAATATATTGATTTAAATCAATCTACATCAACTGTCAAACATACTAAAAAAGTTAAGTTTTTACTTGAAAATCAAAGTGAAAACAGGCCATTTGTATTTACTTTGCAATTTACAATGAATAGAGTTAATATAATATCAAGAAAGAGCGTTCCGACAACGCCACTGAATACAAATTAAAATCATGATTGATGGATAAAAGTTTTGGATTGTTAAGAACGAATGTTGGTTTGACTACGAATATAAAGTTAGCAATAACCGCTTCGTACAGTCTTTACTTAGATACAATAGACTCTCAACCAGATTTGAGTAAAATAACCTTCAAAAAACAACGCGTTTTAGATACGGAGGATTATTATTTTAAAATAAAAGATTTTTATAAGGGATTATCACCAGAAATTGCTTATTTTATTAAAGATGATAATGATTCTGAGAATATGACAACCAATTTTGCAAATCAATTTGATGAATTTTATAATTGTGGTGCAAAGAACATAGTTGAAAATAAAAGTTACGAAGAAGAATTTGAGTATTTCGCACCCTTACATGTAACAAAAAATCTTTTACCAACTCATTTTATTATTTTTAGAGTAGATGGTCCTGGGTTGATCAAACTTAATAAAAATAATTTTAGAAGTGAAATATTGAATGGAATGAAGGTTGTGCAGACATTCGATCTTACTAAAAAAACTCCATTGGGGAAGTTTCTTAATAAGTCTATAAATTTAAATTTAAATTTTCCATATAACTGCCTTTACATAGACTTTAGAAGAAATGAACTATCTACCTGGTATGGTATAGATTATCAAACAGGAGGATTTGCATATAAAAAGGAAAATTTAGAATCATTCTTTAAGGGCGAAAACACTTTTTCAGATACTGATAAATACTTCTTTGATTCTTGGAAAAACAAAAAATTAATTTATCCTTTTATATTTAATCTATCATTTCTTTTTGATGATGAACCAGCAACTCCAACGTCTTTGAGAAAATGGTCGATGAATAGATACATGGGTTTTTATTTTGATAATCTAGAGTTATATCAAGAAATAAGTCCAAATAGTATAACTCCTTTGGAAGATGATGTTTTCATCGATAAGAATAATATTTTAAAATCAAAATCTGGAAAGCCACCGTTTAGTGACCCTGACAACCTAACAAACTACCCTTATATAGAGGTAGAGGGTGTTAGATATAAGGTATTGGAATGTCCATGTGGAACTTCTATTAGTGTAAACGGTACTGTTCAATCAAGTTCGAATGTTTCGGAAGATGGGAATATAAAGACTAATGAGAAGTGTTGGAAGATAATAAGTGATAAAAACCTTGAGGGAAAATCCTTGAGACCAACAGTGAAAAAACCAGGTGTTATAAACATCGAATCTGTAGATGGTGTTAATACAATGAAATATACAGATGATACACTTTTTACCATACCTGAATTTGATGATTATGATATTTGGTTAATTGACATTGATGGGAAATATCACAAATTACTTAAAGACTCACTTACTGGAAATATATTGATTTATACTGATTATGCTTTTAATCAAACTTCTGGAAAATTTGAATATTATATAAATGACCCTGATAAGGAATATAGAAAATCTATTACCCTAAAAGAAGATTCTCCATTAAAGTTTTATATCTATAGATGTAAATTTACAGATGTAAAAGATTTCGATACTGATGTTGTGGATACGAAATTCGCTAAGTATGAATATCAAAAAGAATCCGAAATAAGTCAAACAAAAGAGTCTAAATTCTTCCTTACAAACCTTAACTCTAGCTCTTTTCCAAAGTCAATTCACGATTTTAACTTGGGGAATGAGGTAGTTTATATTCCTTGTTCATCACACTATACTGCAAATAATGAGTTATTTAGATTAATCCCTCAGACAACAGGCATTTCAGCAAATGTGAGATATGTACTTAATTCATTGTGGAAAAAAAATGCAAAGATTATAAAATGGGGATTCCAAAATTCACTATCGACCGGAGATACGGCTTACTTATTAAATAACTCCTTGATAGCTGATGATTTTAATAGAACTACGAATACTCTTCTGCTATATCCAAATAGAATTGAAAAAAATCTTGATTATTTTTATACAATAAATTCGGATAGTAGTGATTATGTATACCATAGTTTACACGTTGAAGATCAGAATGGGGGATTGATTAATACTAATTTCAAATTTGAAATGGATAAATATCTAGGTATAAGTTATAGTCTAGATTATTTTTCTTATTTTTTCGGGAAAAGGAATGAATATTTGGGTGGTACAGTTCTGAAAAATGATAAGAGATGGTCAATTGTCAATAGTAGTGGATTCTCAAGTTTTGAATCGAATAATACCCTTTTCAAAGGTTTAAAGTTTACATTTTTCAAAATTAGGTCAATAAAGTTGTCTAATAAAATTGATAGTATATCTAGGGAAATAACTAATGAGTTTGTTAATTATAAGTTTTCAATTTTATTTAGTGAAAATGATTATGATTTTGAATCAACTCAAAATGATATAAATAAGGCGAATGTTTTTCCAATACAGAATATTTTGAATCACAATATTTATGATAATTGGAGAAGTGGTGCTTATTACGCAACAAATAGTGTTGTTCTATGGAATGATATGTTATTTCAAACCGCTACAGCATCTTTTGTCCAATCATCTGTTAAGTCACCACTCAATACGAACAAAATATTTCAACCATATGATCAGAAAAATATCTATTGGTCTCCAATCTTTGATGGTACAAGCCCTACAGATAAAAATAATATGTATGGATTCAGTGCTTCTTATAATCCGGTTGTTTATAATGCTGGTCAATATTGGTATATTGGTACAAAATCTGGTAGAACCCAAAACCCACCAACGGTCTCATCTTTAGGAAATTTAAAGTTTAATTTT
>Ga0181356_1000235_pt1 | contig 23430 bp, 29 predicted proteins | sample Fa13VDMM110SN_FD_130104 | JGI IMG/M metagenome (GOLD analysis project Ga0181356, IMG submission 130104) | Freshwater viral communities from Lake Michigan, USA - Fa13.VD.MM110.S.N | ecosystem: Environmental > Aquatic > Freshwater > Lake | place: USA: Michigan | collected 2013-09-24 | reverse complement strand
TTTCTTTATTGTAAATTGCTTGAACGAGAGCAGGTTCTTGAGATAAAACTTGATTTATTTTTGCTTGTATTGCTGCTCTTTCTTCAGATTTTGTGTTTAAATTCAAAAGAACTTGTAATGATTGTGCAGCAAATTTTCCTAGATTAAACACCAATTTAGCAACAACTGCAGTAAGCAAAACTATTCCAAGACCAGAAACAAACGCCCCAATTTGCTCAAATATACCTTTGGCAATTTTGTTTCCAATACCACCTCCATCTACATCAATACTTTCTAGTCCTTTATTTAATAAATTTAATAAATTTTCTATACTTGGCCCAAAAGATACTTTTCCAAGATCAGAACCTACTTTAGTTAAATTTACAAAAGTTTTATTAATTAAAGAAGATAAAGTTTGATTTAAAGCTTCATTTCGAGTTATGGCTTGATCTGTTGCGCTAGATGAAGTTCTAAGTGCATTGTTATAAACAGAATATTCTTTTCCTAAGTCTGCTAATGCTGCTTTTAAAATATTGATTTGGAAAACGCCACCAACAGTTTCTGCTACTTGAGCTCTTTGGGAATCACCTAAAGTTCCGAAAGTACTTGCAAGATTAGATAATACTTGAATTGCTGGTAAGGTAGTTCCTTCTAAAGTTCTAACTTGAATACCTAATTGTTCTAATTGGTCAAGAGTATCTGTCCTTTGTATTCTAGTAAAAATTGTTTTTAAAGAATTTCCGATAACTGCTCCGCCTCTAGCAGTGGTTTGCTGAACACTTGTAACAATTGCTAATAATTCATCAAAATCAACTCCTGCATCTTGAGCAGAACTACCAACACGCTTAATAGCTTCTGCAAGGTCTGCACTACTAACAGCAAAAGCAGCGTCAACGTTAGCTAATTTATTAATAATAGTGGTAGAATCTAAAGCGGCATCACTAAAACTATTAATTGTTGCTGTTAAAGCTTCCACAGAGGCTACTGTATCTAAACCGCTTAAACGAGTTAAAATAAGAGCATCTTTTGTTCTTTTCAGTGTTGCTTCTAAACCTAAACCTTGACGAGAAAACTCTGTTGCAGCTCGAGCAACTGCGTCAAAACTTTGGCCAGTGCTTTTTGCTATATCAAATAGCCCAGAGCCGAAAGTGTTTAGACTTTTTGTGCTTACATTTAATATAACATTAATATCAGTTAATGATTTTTGCACATCTATAGTGCTTCTTATTAATGAAGAAAATGCCTTCTCTACCCCATATATTAATCCTGCACTAGCACCGAAAGCGATAACTCTAGCATTTGATGCATCTAGTGATTTTTGAAATTCATTAGAAGCACCAGTAATTCGACCTAAAGGTTGAGTAAAGGCTTTTTCATCCAATCCTTTGAATTTAAAATCACGCGCTAACGCGCTCTGAATATCTCTTTCGAGCTGTCTTGTGTCTGCGCCTACTGAAATTGTAGCTGAAGTCCTAGCCATACCTTATTCCTTTACTATAAGGAATTACACGAAATATTATTAATTATGATAGTATTAGACTTTAAACTCCATGCATCTTCATTAAATCTTCCATGCTAAGAACGCCACCCTTTTTTTGAGCTTCTTTATGTAAGCTGAGTCCATTTTCATCTTTTCCTATTTTTGCAAGATCTTCTTTGGTAGCTCCTATTATAGAAGTAGCGATTGCACCTTCTGTTTTCTTTGCATTACCTTCATTTTTACTTAAGACTTCTTCCGCATTTCTGCTGCTTTCTAACCATTCAATAAGCTTATCAGGATCTTCGTAATATTCTGCTGGGGGTTGATGCTTTGCTTGAGACAAGATATTCTTAAAGTATCTAGCATATCCAAATATTTCCATTTGATAGAAAGTTAAATATACAATAGGTTTGCCATATAAGCTATATGCGCTATCATCACAAATATTAAATAAGCTCAAATAATAAGATGACAAAGCTATTTTCTTAAGATTTTTATCATTATAGTTTTTATTAATGTTATTATAGATTTCAAGCACATCAGATAGATCCTTATTTTCCAACTGATCAAAGTCTTCTTCTGAAAAAAATTTTTCTTTTAAATATTGGTCTTTAAATAAAGAATTAAACATGTAATATTCATTAATTTTTTTATTACTATAATCTTCTACTGTAAAGCCTAGTAGCTCTTTTCTTTCTGATATTAGATTGATTAGTTTTATATTTTCTTCACTGATTTGTTTGGATAACTGAGCAATATCTTCATTTTTAAAAACTTTAGATTTTGTTTGCTTTAATTCATCAATATAAGATTTTATTTTTTTTATTTCCTCATTATTCTCTTTAGACCAGAGTTTTTCGCTAATAATATACTCTTCTTTTTGCTCTTCCGTGGGCAAGCCATTCTTTATGGCTTTTTGCATGAATTCTTGTTTTAAGTGATCTATATCACCAGAATCAATTGTAGTATTATGCTTAAAATATAACTTGTTATTTTTATAGTAGGAAACACTATAACCTTTTAAAATATCAACAAAAAGTATTCTTAGTTTATTTTTATCTAAGATCTCCAAGACTTATTCCTTAGATTTTTCTTCTTTTTTAGAAATATTCAAAAGTTTCTCAAACTCTTCTTGAGAGGCTGCTCTTCCAATATACCAAAAACTAATTAAATAAAGAAGCTTTTGTAGAGCTATTTTTTCTAGGTTACTTTCGCTCTCTTCAATTTCATCATATCTCTTTAGCTTATCTTCATAAGAACCTTCGTTGAATAAATCTTTGAATTTTTTACTTTCATCTTGAATAAGACTTAATTGTAGAACCCACCACATGATAGTTTTATTACGAGCCCTATTTTCTGCAGTTTGCTCGAATAAGTTTGCTTGGGCCATTTCATATTTTTGAAGTCTTTCTCTAGCGTCGTTCATTTTTTCTATATTATTTTGAATAGCTTTCTTCTCTTCTTCTGTTCTTATAGATTCTTCTTTTATTGATAATTTTTGAAATTCATTTTGAAGATTAAAGAAATCAAGATAAAGTTCATTATATTCTTTTTGCTCTTCATCGCTTAGAACTCCTCCGTCGTTATTAAATCTTTTAGCTAATAAGGCGCGAGTTAATAATCCAGCCTTAATACCCTCTGAAAGTCTAACTCCATAAAATAATTCGGCTTCATCAAATAAACTTCTTGTTGGTTTTCTAATAGCTAATTTAACAGGAACAGTAGTCTTTACTTTAGAAGTTGTTTTTACTTCTTCACCTTTTTCGTTAGTAGATATTTCTACTTTATCTATTTCCTTTTCATGATATATATCAAATTCAAACATTGTTTTCATATTTTTTCTCCATTAGTATTAATTAGGTCATCTAAATAGTTTTTAACTTTACCATAATAAACTACTCCACCAATTGTTTTAATAAATCTGTGTTTTTTATCTTCGTCCCAGCGTTGATAATTTTTAATAAAATTTAAATTTTTAAATGTTGTTAAAGTTGGTTTTGAAATTCCAAAGTTGTCCTTTAAGCTTTTTTGTATGCTTTGAACAGAAAGATTTCCTTCGATTATCTCGTCTATAGGGAAGTTATAGTTTAATTTTTTAAGTTTCATTTTAATGTTATATTTAACTTAGTAAAGCTTTCTTCTATTTCCCTGAAAGCGTCATTAGCGTTATCAAGTACTCTTTTACGTATTTTTTGATAAGTTTCATCATTTATATTATAGCCAGAATCACCTAAATCTTCAAGAATAAAAAAGAAATTCTTATATATATTTGTGATTTTTCTTTTTATCTGAAAAAGAGTTATATCTTTTAAAGCTTCATTTTCCATATTCTTTTACCTTTTAACCAACCTTTAACCTTACATGGTATTACACAAAAAATAACCCCCGCAGAACGCGAGGGTTATTTTGTGATATATATTTTACTGTCTATTAGATTTGACCGTTAATAAACAATCCGTTAGTTGTATCTTGAGGACCGCCAATTTGAGAACTAAATGTAAGAGTAACAGATTTATTACTTCCGATATCAGTACTGTATTCTTGGCTATCTAGTTTTGCGCCTTTGAGCAAGAATTTAGCCATAGTCACAGTAGAGTCAGTAGGACTCTTAATTGTAATAGATGGGGTATATGTTGCACTATCGTCTGCTACAAGAGTTGCTAAATTGCCTGCGTTCATTTCTGTTACTTGAGCTTCTACGCTAAGTGAAACAGTTAATGGGAAATCAATTTCTCTTGTAAATGCAAACTTGTTACCTAATCTTTGAATTGGAGTACGACCCAAATCTAAGCTTAAAGTATAGCTTTGAATATTCATGCTGTTAACATCTACTCCGCTAGCGAGCGAGTCACTTAGTGATAATGTTATATCTCCTGGACGTAGAGCGGAAATTGTATTTCCGATACCAACTCCAACATTTTGAGTAGCTTGAGATAATTGATAATAATTTTGTAGAGGGGATCCGTTTACAGGATTTACTGCTGGCACAAAATTACCGCTTATTCCTTTTTGAAAGTTCATATTTAAACCTTCAACATTTATGGTTGTTGTTGGGAAATTACCAACAGATCCCTCTGTCGAATAAGAGGTTATTGTTCCGTTGCCAATACCTATGACTCCATTATCACCAGAAGAGCTACTTGTTAAGCCTACTGCGTCTGTGCCTTCTGGAGTTGTGCGAATAAAGTAATTTCTTTCATCAGAAGTTTTATTTAAAAATCCAGATATAGCAGAAACTGTAGAATCACTACTGCCACTAGCTATTGTAAGGCCGAGTATATTTTCGTTTGATAAGTTTCCTAGTAAATAACTAAAATCAAGAGATACAGTTGGACTGTTTAAAATAACTCTATCAATAGCTGCTAATTGACCATATTGATTAACATCTGTGCGTTCTACATTAAAACTATAATTAGCGGTTTGAATTCTTTGTAGTTGTTTAACTAGACTTGTGGATTCATTCATCACATTGCTGTTGCCGCCTATTCCAGGGGTAAATGTTCCATAATGCAAACCTGTTGCGGGTGCAGGTCCAGCATAAAGAGCTTCTGATTGATAAATTATTCTATTTCTAGGCATATTAGTATTTCTCCGTTTCTATTTATTACACAGTTTTTTTCTATTTTTCTATTTTTTTATTGTCTTGGATATCTATTTTGACTTAAATCAAAGTCTATAAATGCAGTAAAAAGGTTAGGATTTAATCTATTATAGCTATTAGTTAATCTGCTATCTATTTTAGAAACATTTACATTATCTATATAAAGATAATCATAATCTGCTTGTTTATTAGCTGTGGATTCTAAGTAATTAAAGCAGTCTCCAGTGCAACTACCTAATGAATTAAATGGCATATCATACTCATATAATAATGGCACAAGCGTTTTGCTTGTGTCTCTGAATATGCTAGTTAATGCGTCTAATTTAAATACATTATCAGATAATACTATAGCTCTTACTCGAATATTTGTTTTATCTAATCCTCCAAATGCTAATGGCTCATTTTCACCACCTTGATATTTTAAGTAAACAACAGGGTAAGTTTCAGCGTTTGAAGCTAATCCTGTTGGATTTTGTGAAACTCTAGGATTTATTTCAAATTGAGTTTCAAATAAAAGATCCTCTTCTGTTTCACTAGTTAGATAAATATTAAAATCTTTGACTGCATAATTTCCGCTTATAGAAGATGGAGCCCCAGCAACTGGTTGACTAAAATACAGCTGTCCTTGAGAAGCATTTATTCCACTCAAATAATTTTGACCGACTTTAGTAAATGAACCATTTATATAGACTCCACTAATTATATTAGCGCCACTTATAGATTCGTCGATTACCATCTGTTTGAATGGTGCACCATATGTATAATAGCCGTAATATGTAGTATCTATAGGCCAAAAATTACTAGAATGATTTACGAAAGCTTCTCCTTTTGTTAATAACTTATTATCAAACCAGAAAATCATGCTACTCATTACTATGTTATTAAATTGAATTTTCATTTTAATTAAAACTTTCTATAAAATTTTTATACAAACTACTAAAATATTTTGTTGGTTTATAATTTGCTCTACGCACTCTATTCTTGGATTGGATCGCTTTACCAGACCTACTACTAGGAAATATTAAACCATAAAAATAATAACTAAAACCAGATATTCCTTTTTCTAATCCACTTAGCCAACTATTTCCCACTTCAAACGGCATTCTAGTAGTATTTTTTAATTCATCCATGGAAGGAGAGTATACCTCAAACCTAAAGATTCCATTTTTTGCATCTTTTTCTTTTATGCTAGTATTTTTTTGTATAACATCAATTAAATCTTCTACTGGTTTATCAGAATCATTGAACCCAATAAAACTAAACAAATTTCCTTCTCCGTCTAGTGTCCTAGAAATATTTTCTGCGCTTGGACCGTTAGATAGTTCTTCTGATATAGGGTGATTTTGTATTTTTTCAATATATTGTTTTTTCTTTTCAATCAATAAATCATTAGCAATAACTGCTGCTTGTTTTCTTAAGGACTCTGATTGAGCTTTTGAAATTTCGTTTTTAAGTATAGACTTGTTTATTCTAGCTGCCATTATTTTGTTTCCTCAAGATAATATTGATAGTAAGTATTGTTTAAATATTTTCTAACTCCACCACTAGTTATTTTATTAAAAGTTTTACCATCAAATTGAATATTTAAAGTTGCACCATTTTCTATATAATTTCTAGCAGGTTCTTTTACGACAATAGTTACAATTCCTTTGGCTATAGTTAATCTTACGTCAGTTATAATATCTTCACTTTGTTTTTTGTTATAAGATATTCTGCCTTTAAAAGTAGCATTTACAGGAATATAGGTATAAGTTGCAGGATTAGACTGATTATCGTATCCGAATAATGGTGCTGTGGCTGGAGATAATATTTGTCTTAATGGCTGTTTGTTAACTACAAAATCCCTAGAAAAATATTCAAAGAATTTATCAAATTCTGCCGAAAACTTTTCTGCCACCTTTGGATTTATAAAACTCATATTTATCCAGCGTTATATATTGTTCTTATATTATATAATGCATCCTTTTCAGAATCGTAGGTTCCTGGTATTGTATCGTCTCCAGCAACTTGTAAGGGACTAACTTCATTAAGTTCGTATTTATTAACAAAATCTTGTAATTCTTTATATTCTTGTTGTCTAATCTGGTAAAAACCTTTTAAAATCTCATTTGTGTTTAATTTTTGCACGCTACCAAAATCATCTTTTATAGAGGTATAATCGCTAAGAGCAAGGCTTCCTGCGCTTTTTATCTTAATATCAAAAAAATAAATAGAATACATTTTTTTGAATATATATTTTTCGATATCAGATAAATTAGGGGTTATCTCTAGATTAGAACTGTTTATTTCGTAAGAAATATTAAGCATGTTACCCAGTCCACCAATGTTTCTTCTAACCCATGCTGCTATTGCTGCTATACTAAAATCTTCTGGTTCGCCCATTTCTTCATATATCTCTTGGGCAATAGATGTAACAGTATTTATAATCATACTTTAAATTACACTTTAAATTATTATAAATTTAAATCAAAGTTGATAAGATTTCTTCTGCATCAAAGGCTTCTGGTATGTTATATTCGCACTGATGAGCTAAGCCAGAGAACTCCTTTTCCATAACTATACCATCTATATTATGAATAAATATCTTACTTTGGTCTTTTGCAAGTATATTCTTATGTATATTATAACCTAAAATATCTGGCGATGTGCCTATCCAGCAAACAGTTGATGGAAGCATAAGGCTAGCCGCCGCATGTTGAGCAAAAGAGTCTATGAATAATCTCTTTTGACTTAAACTAATCAAACAAAATAGGTCACGAAGATTCGCATTTACTTTTTCTGTATTTTCAAATGATATCTGATCATTTCTAGCAAGATGATATATATGATATTTATCTTTTAATTTATCTACTAGATTTTTGACTAAAAATTCTGGTAAATCTCTAGCCCAATTATAATGATTTCCTTCGTTTCCTCCGCCATTAGTTTGAAGAAGTAATAATGGTTTATTTTGATTATATTTTTTTGCTAAATCAATAACTTCTGCATAATTTAAAAATAATTTAGGATTTTCTCCAGTATATTTTAATCCAAACATATTGCACCATGCTTCAATTAAATGTTTTTTTCCTACAACATATTCATTACTTTGGTATACTTCATTTCCTAAAAATATAACATCTTTATTTTTAATAAAATCTTCATAAAAATATTGAGCCGAGTTAGATCTATATACTCTATAAACATTTGGATTATTAAGAAATACTTCTGGATACGGACAGATTACGATTAATTTTCTATCTGGAAAATTTTTATTAATATTTTCAACCACAGCAGTTGCGGCTATATGCTTGCCTATTCCACCTTGAAGAAAAAATATTACTGTTTTCATTTTAAATTTCTCCAAAATTGTAGGTTTTTATAAGAATTTGCTATTTCTTCGCCTAGTATTTCATTTGCTTTTAAAGGAACAGGTTGAACTATGGGTCTAATTGTATGTAGATCTTTTATTCTATGGATATTATCATCATCTTCTTTTGTGTATTGAGGCACATTATTAAAATCATGATCATAGTATTTTAATCCAAGATAATTATAAATATTTTGTATTGTTTGTTTTGGGTTCTGAGTCAGATCATCAAATTCCATAAAATATAATCTATCTTTATAGCCTCTATCTACTGCATCTTTTAATCTGTTAAAAGCATCGCCTAATGGTTGACCAGCTTCTGACCAAAGTTCTGCGCGGCCTTTTATTGTAAGAGATTTATTGTAATTATTTTGTTCTATATTCCATTGGCTTTGGCCTGTTGTTTTTCTCCAAATACCTTCAAAAGAAGCAAGAATTTCATTGATATTTCTTACTGTGCAAATTATTTTAACGGGTCTATCTAAAACAAATTCAAGAGTTTCTATAAAAGACAACCAACCTCGACCTTTGTCAAATATTACATTTTTATCTGTGAGATGATAAGAATTTAATACATTCTTAAGAACATTTTTTAATTGATTTCGATTTACGCCTTCTGCTTGATGTTCTGTTGTGCGATCCCATTGATTTCTAATTGAAAATAATATTTCAATACAACCGCTTGTAGCTTTATTGACAAAAAAATCTGGATTCTGAGCTAATATGTTACAAAGCAAAGTCGAACCTGATCTTGGAAGACCAGATATAAAGAATATTTGTTTATCTTGCATTACAATATAATTATAATGCAAGAAATAAATTTATCTAGTAAAGATTAATATAATTTATTTTTAAATTAATTAAATTTACCAGGCAAAGCCACTAAATCTTTTCCAAGTATTATCTTGTACGCATACATATAAATAATTTGAATCCCAACTTATATCACCTCTTAATCCCGTAGATGCTGAAGATGCTATAGTCCTTGAGTGATTAATATTAATTTTATTAGATAATATTAATGGAGGATTATTTATTAATAAATTATTATATCCAGAGTAATTCAAATGAGAAAGATAAACCTTACTACTAGATACTGTTACTGTTGCAGGAGGAAATCCGCAACTAACTGCATATAGATTAGCAAGCTGTGTTTGACTATTACCAGGAATGTAATATCTAAATGAAGTAATTGAAGTTACTTCATTTACAGCATATGTTCCATTTAATAAGCTATCATTGCAACCCGCAGTTTTTAATCCTGCCACTATAACCGTGTCTCCAGCTCTATAACCATGTGGAGAAAATGTTGTTATATTGATTGGATTTGTCCCTCCTGCTGATTTTTGAATAGCGGCAATTTGTAATGGAATAGAATTAACATTAGTGGCGGTCGTAGAATCTAGCTGGAAATCACCGTTAATTAAATTTATCCCAGAACTATTTATTCTTGTTCCAGCGCTCGAAGAATTATTAATAACAATAGTGGAATTTGACATAGAAATATCTAAGCCTGATATTAATAATTTATCAATATTATTTAGATCAAGAGAATTAGTAGAAATACCATTTCCAGAAACGATAATACCAGTAGCAAAAGTTTTGATTCCAGAAATAGTTTGATTGCCAAATGTTAATACTGAAACTCCACTTAAATTATTGATTTTAGTATTTAAAGTTGAACCAGTTGAAGCGAGGTTAGCTGAAGTAGCATATAAAGTTGAAGATCCAGTTAATACTTGGTTGCCGCTAAGTAAAATATTTCCAGTTACATTTAAATTACCAACTATATTTGTATTATCAAAAATATTTAAAGCACCAGAACCATTAATGTTTATGTTATTACCTGTAATTACTACATCTCTTAAAATTCCACTTTGAGATTGTTGAGAACCAATTATAAATTGATTATTTCTCCATCCAATTAATCCAAATTCGCCGCTGTTAATTCCTGTGCTATTGAATATTCTTAAACTTTGAGGACTTGTTTCACTATAAATATCTATCCCAGAAGTAAATGTTTTTAAACCGTTGATGGTTTGATTGCCAAATGTTAATACAGAAACTCCACTCAGATTATTTATTTTATTATCAAGAGTTGAACCAGTAGAAGCCAGATTAACTGAAGTTGCATACAAAGTTGAAGATCCAGTTAGTACTGCGTTTCCATTAACAAAAAGCCCACTAGTAAAATTACCACTTCCATAAACTGTAAAATTATTACCAGAAATAACTAAAAAGTCACCTTGCGCCGAGTCACCAAATGTTGTATCTTGTATGAAAGTTTTAGTTCCAGAGATAGTTTGATCGCCAGTATTATATACAAGATTTGGAGCAATTACTTCGTGAGAAAATATTCCCGTGCGACTTACAAGAGTTTTCGCTTTAAATATATTTGCCACTTTTTATTCCTTTTATTAGCTTTCGCTAAATTGCTGCTTTTAGGGCAGACTAAAGAGTAAAAGAATTATTAATTCTGTTATTCTAGCAAATATTACACTAGATTATTTATTGTGTGGAAGCGAAAGTATGGATTTTTGCGCCAGCTTCTAAAATATTATCAGAAAGTAATCCTGTATATCCACCAGACGTAATAGATCTAATAGATAAATTATACATAACATCTGAATTTTGGTCTACTTCTAATGTAGCTTGTACTTTTGGTATTGTGTTGTATGGAAATGGTACTGGATAAATAACTGCATATGCATCTGATCCAGCATCTAATGTTTTTGTAAATACTTGATTACTAGATTTTGCAACAAATTGTGCATTTGCCCAACCACTATAAGCTGTATTATACTCAGAAAGAGCTTTACCAGTTCCAAGTAAATTATTTTTAGTAGCAAAAGTATCAATGTAATATGAGCCACTTTGATCTAAACGAGCAGAAAGACTATCTGTAATAGCTTTAAAATATCCACTATTGCCTACTACTTTAATTTCCCCAAGACCAACATCTACTTCTATAGTAACTCCATCTCCACCAGTTATATAAAGATCGCCTTGTAAATTATTTAATTTACTAACATCTGCATTGGCTGTGTTAATTAAGCCTTGCAAATAGCCACTAATTCCAGTAAGTTCACTGTAATAAGCTAATCCACTCCCTTGAAATCCTAAACGTAACGAAGAGCTATTATCGTAGGCACTTCCTTGAATAGGAGTAACATTGTATCCGCTGAGTCTAATATGTTTAAATGCGCTTATCATAAATTTTTAATTCCTTTTATATTATTACACATTTTTTTTATTTTTTAACTTGAATATTTAAAAAATATCCATTATTTAATAGAGTATCACTAAAATTAATATTAAAACCATTAACATCTATATTTCCTATAGTAAAATAATAGGCCATATCATCAACTATATTTTGAAACGCACAAGTCACAGCTTTAGGATTAGAAGCAAGCTGTTGCGGGAAATTAATAGTATAACTATCAGATCCTGGCGCAAGACTAGCTTTATATCCAATTATGTTCTCTGCTTCAAAGTATCCACTAAGCGGCGCAGCATTTATCGTTATTGATTTAAGGTTTTGAGAATTATCTGTTAATACATTTATACCTGTTTGACCAATAAATTTTAATGATTCTATACCAGTTGGGATTAAATCTGACTGACCATCCACTTTAATGGTTTTAAATTGATTTAGTGGGCCTTCTGGACCTTGTGGACCTTGTGGACCTTCTGCGCCTTGTGCGCCTGGAATAAAAACATTTGCATCTCCTTGCAGACTTGGTGAAAATACATCTGCTGCAATTTGAGATGGTAGAATAACATCTACATTTATTTCTGACATAAAATTAAAAAGCTGTTACTTCTGGACTTACAATAAACTTTCCTCTGATTAATTTAATGCTATTTCCAGCAGGAATGTTATAAGGAAATCTTTCAATATCATATACAAATGTGCCAACTGGTAAATAGGTTGTTAAGCTTGAGTCTACGCTTATATTTACTATGCCAGAAGCGAGGTTTGATCCGTTTATCCCAGAATTAATAACTGGATTCAAATTTAAAATAACTTGATCGTATCCAGTATAACCATAGGAATATTTTACAACACCTCGAACATCATAACCGCTTAAATTTATTGGGTTGCTATTTGAATCTTTTATTCTTAAACTTAATTGTAAATGATCGCCTTGAATTGTATTTATGTTATATGAAGTAGCCATACAACAAATTACACGAACAATTAAAAATTAATTAATAAAAGAATGGAATATAAATCGTACCAAATGATGAAGTGCTAACAGACATATATCCTGATGTAGCTATTCTGAGGTTAACTCCAAAGTTATTACTTGTTCCTGTATATAATCTACTACCATCTCTAAATCCAGTAGCATACCATCCACTTTGAGGGGTTCTATTAAATGGAGTAATATCATTTTTATAGTAAACTCCAGAAGTCGAGTTATCAACAACTAACCATGCTGGAGAGAATTTAGGACTAGTATGATTACCATATATAATATTAAATCCACTAACACCTGTATAAGAGGTTGGGCCGAATATATTAAATTTATTTAAAAACAAACTAGAAACTCCACTAGCTTCCCCAGCAGCAGATGTTAAAGTATTAGATGCTCCAGTTTTATAATTAAAACTTGGTAAAAATACCTTATTAGACAATTTATCGTAATATGAATCTTGAAATGTATTTGTTGAGAATGTTGGCCCATTTTGTTTTAATGAATCTGCCATAGTATCAAATTCGCTTTGAATTATAATATTTTCACCATTAATTTTTGGTCTAGTTACAGAATCAAGTCTTATTTCAGATGGATTAATTTCTATTTTAGAATCAGCGGCTGCTAAAGAAATTGTTGCTGTTTTATTTGCTCCTGTTGGCGTATAATTAATTCCAATAAATATAGAATTATAATCTCCAGACCTTACTTCGTTATTATTTCCAATAACATAATTTTGAGAACCAGAAATAGAATTACTTTGTCCAAATACATATGAATTAAATGCTTTGCTTGCTATATTTTCATTACCAATTATGTAACTATTATAACTATCTAGCCCAATATTAGATTCACCAAATGTAAATAAATTTTCGTTATTCTTGCCATAATTCGATCTGCCAAATATATACAAATTTTTTCCAGCTAACCCCGTAGTAGGCAATAGATTAGCTCCTGTATTTAAGTATCCTTGACCGTTAGATTCGCCAACTATGATACCATTTAACAATCCACTTACATCATTACCTTTACCAATAACAGTTATAGCAAAGGAATTATTTAAATTGTTTACTTCACCAATACTAGTAGAATCTGTTAATCCTTTGATTTCAGAAAAGTTTCCAAAAAAGTTTAGATTAGTAGAATTACTAATTAAATTATCATCTCCAATAATATGAGATTCTTTATTTAGAGTAGATTCATTATCCCTACCCAAAATATAGTTCCTATCATCTCCTGTAGATAAGTTATTTTCGCCTATTAGATATACTTTGGAAGAGTCAAAAATCTCGCTATCGACACCTAAAAGGGTATTTTTATATGTATAATCTAGGGTATTATATGTGCCAATAACTATATCATGAAATGCTTCATTAATAGAAAGATTTTTGCCAATTGCATTTATTTGACTTGATTTTTCTAAAAATATATTTTCTCCAAGTACCACAGCATCTGTAACTGATTTAATTGAATTTGCTTCTCCAAAAACTTTTACTCCAGTAGTATTCACGCTCTTATTTCCCCAACCAATATTATATGTATCTTGAGACTTTGGGTTGTTTAAACCGCTTATTAAATTACTAAAACCTAAATTTAAATTATTATATGTGCCATTTGTAGTTTGATTACTATCGCCAATAGATATTGATAATTGAGCTGAGTCAATTTTATTATTAAACCCAAATATGTTTGAAGAATCAGATTTATTTAAAGTATTTAATCCTCCCAATATATAACTTTTAGTTTGTAGTCCACTGCTTGCATTATTATCAATCCCAAGCATATTAGCTCTTGACCCGCTAAAGTTTCGATTGTTAAGACCTAAATTTATTTGGTTTTGTAAAAAAGATCCTGCTGAACGAATATCACCTTTAAACTCATGTCCACTAAATGTATTTAGATTTTCAATCTTATAGGAAAATGGTTCTGAAAAGAACCCGTATCCAGTGAAATTTATATTGCCATTTGCGCCCGTACCATAACCAGTTACTTGTAAACCTGTAACAGTACCTGTCTCTACATAACTATACCCAGTAGTTTGTGTAAATTTTGGAAGATCTCTAAAATAACTATTTTCAGAGAGACTTTTAGCAAGAGCAGTTAAATTTGTCTCTAAGTATCCATTTCCAGATTTATTAACACGTTGAAGATAAAAAGCATCAGGAATCATTACTAGATATTACACGACAAATTATTTTAATATAAAAATTATTTTCCTTCAGATAAAATATTTTTTGCTTCTTTATTTAGCTCTGTATTATCTTCTTTGTTTTTTGGAACTTTATAAAGAGAAGTAAATTTTCTAAATTCAGCTATTAATCTTTTTGTTATTGTTTCGCGATTATCTACTGGAATTAAGCCTATTTTTCTTGCATGAGTTTGTAAGTCGCTTTTATTAAGGTCATTTAAATATTCCATATACTTTGACTCGTCTAACGTCTTATACTTGGTTGAACCATCTTCTCCCCAGATTTGTTCTAGGCTTTTATATTGAATATCCTCTAATTTTCCGTGGGTCTGAGAAAGGTCTTCTAATTTTTTTCTTTGTTTTGGCATATTATCTCCTTAATATATTATAAATCTAGCACATGTAATATCTAATATTTTTAAACAAAAAAAGACCCAGCAGGGATTATCCTGCTGGGCCTTTAAATTTAATCTAATTTAACTTAGATTTTGATACCAACGATTGCGCGAGCATCGATACAAACGCGACCTTCTTCGAGAGAACCGTAGAAACCAGTTTTCTCAGAACGGCCAGCGAATTGATCATCTGGAAGAACACTAAATGTTGAACCAGAATCAGCATTGCGAGCGATTGGACGAATAAACGCTTCTTTGCTTAGATCAAGACCGATTGCCAATTCATCAGCACCAGCATTGAAGGTATAAGAGCCTTTGAATGCACTAAAGAGTGCATTGTATTTAGCATTTACGCCTAGTTCTACTAGCTCATGAATTGTTACTCCATAGAGTGATTCTGTGCCAGCACCACGATAGATCTCTTCACGAACACCAGCTGGAAGATCTGTTTTTGTACTTCCACCAATTGGGTTATAAGCAAAAGCACGAATTTCTGCTTTAACTTCTGGGCTAACAAATAGATCTGTTAATCCATAACTATCAGATGTGGTTCCACCAGCATAAGAAGTATTAATTCTTTTTACTAGTGTCATTAGAGTGTTAAGATCGCCTAGATTAAATGTTCCTGGTGTTGAAGCAGAAACAATGTGGTTAGGGGTTGCTGAACCAACAGTTTTTGCTTCGGCAAGAGCTTTAAGAACTACTGCCCAAGCGTTGCGCTCTTGTTTAACAAGAACTTCGTTGCTCATTCTCTCAACAGCTTTGCTTACTACATCAATACGACCGCGACGAGCATAGCGCTTTAAAAAGCTAACTGCTGCGTCCAAGCGGTAAGTAGAGACTTTTAGTTCGCTAAAACCTTCTACTGCAGAAGAAGGAAGACCACCTGCTACATTTTGACTCCAAACTGTAACATAATCTTGTCCACCTTGATCGTGCCATAGGTCCAAAGGAAGACTAGGATTATCGTCTTCATCATATGGTGCATCGCTATAAATAGCGCTTGCTGTTCCAGCTTGCATTAGCACTTTGCTAACAACTGGACCAATAAATGCTGCAAAAGCTTCAGTTGCTTCGCGAGCTACGGTAAGATCTCTGCTGCCCATAGCTTTTACGAGCTCAACTTGCTCTGGTGTATTTTTTAGTTTAATTTTCATTTTATATTTTTTTCCTTAAATTAGAAGTTAAGCTTAACTAAAGCGATACCATTTACTGGTTTGCTTAGTAAAGTTCCAACTTTATTAGCAGGTGTAGCACCATTTCTAGTGCTGTCTACTGTGCTAAGTTCTCCAGCGTTCAAGTTGCTGATGAAAACTCCATCGCCAACATTAGCGCTAGCAGAAATTTCAGTTCCGCTATAGACTACAACGCCTTTAGTGAGAACTGGAACTCCTTGACCACTAATTACAACGCCTTTTTCAGCGGCTTTGCGTGGATTGAAAACTAGTTTTTCACCGTTTTCATCAAGTTCTTGAGTGCTCATTAGAGTAATACCAAGAGGGGCAGAACCAGAATTGGCTGCTTGAACTTTAGCTGTTAAAACATAACGGTTAGAAACAACATTTGATAATCCAGGGATGGAAAGTGTTCCGCCTAGATCAACTGGTATTGTTCCAAGAAAACCGGTTCCACCACCAAGAGTAGAATCTGCTACTGGTTGAAAACCGTTTCCTGCTACTTTAACTACTGTGCCTGCGGTTGCAATAACGCCATTAGCGTCTTGTGCACCATCAAAAGCAAATAGATTGATTACATCGTGTTCGCTGTAATCTCTGTATGGTCTGAGTGTATGTGCCATATATTTATTTCTCCTTATTTAATATCAAATCCTTCGAAACCAAAAGCTTTGCTGTATTTTTCGCGTAGCGAAACTTCAGCAGTTGCTGTTGAATTTGGAATAGAATTTTTCTCAACGTTAGAATTGTCGAGAACTTCATCTACAACTTCGGTTGCAGATTGTTCTGAAGATGCTGAAGCTACTACTTCCTCTTTAATTTCAGAAGCCTTAGCTTTTTTCATTTCTTCTTCTTTTGCTTTTTTAGCAGCTTTATTTTTTTCTTTCATAAGAACTGCCATCTTGTTTTTATAAGCAGCAAAAGTTTCATCATTTAAATCTTTAATATCTATTGCAAGAACTTGACGATCTTCATCGTTTAGATCGTATTCTTCATCAAAAGAAGCCATTCTTAAATTAAAAGCCTCTTCTTTTGCTTTAGCAACTTTTTCTTCTTCAAGTTTAGCAAGAGAAGCTTTGACTTTTTCTAGTTCTTCTTTTACTTTTTCGCTTTCTGTAGAAAGTGCTTCGTATTTTTCTTGAGCGACTTTAATAGCGTTATCTTTTTCATTCTTTTCTGCTACGAAAGTTTCTGAGGCTTTCTTTAGCTCTTCTTGAATAAAATCAGTTAAACTAGAAGCAGTTACCTGCTTCAAAAGTTCGTCTGTTATTTGGTTAATATTTTCTATTTTCATAATTATTCTGTTTATAACTCCTTCTTGGTTTACAGTGTTTTCTTCCTTTTGTGAAATATTATTTTCAGCATCAATATTAGATGAATCTATAGATTCTTCTTCTTCTTGCTTAATTTCTATATTTTGGTTATCTTTTGTAGCTACGCCTTGTACGTCTGCAGCAGGATTTGCTGTTAAACCTATTCCTAGCGGAATAACGTTTCCTAATACTTGGCGATAAATAGACTTATCTTTGTCTATTTTACCACTACCACCAAAAGCTTTTAAATTTTTCTTTAATTTATCTTTTTCTTTTTCATCTGATATAATTTTAGCATCTTCTATATTTTTATTGTTATTCTCCAAAATAACTAAATCATATTCATTAAATCCTAGTTCCCAGCTAGCACTAACATTCATGTAGTTTTCGCTAGAAGGATCGTTGCTTTCCTCTATGAGATTAGATAATTGAGGATTTATAATTTTCCAAATTACTCCACCAAGAGTAATATAAAATGGCTCTTTCATGTCTTTTGCTTCTTCTTCAGAAAGAGATTCATTTGTGCCAAATTTACTAAAATTAGCAGTCAATATACAACCAACGACTTTTGTTCTATCGTGCTCTACATTAATTGGTTTGTTAACAAAATTTTTAAGCATTTCGGTTGCTGTTAAAGAATCTACCACGTCTCCATTTTTGTTGACTCTATTAACAACGCAAGCATCAAAAGCAATTGGCAATAAATCTATATTTTTATCTGTATCAATATCTGGTAAAAATTTCTTTAAGCTATTAATAGAAGCTAATGATAAGTACTTATCTTTATCTTCGCTAACTATAGGCTTGATTTGAAGATTTGCGAAAGTTGTTATATATTTTAAATTCATAATATTAAATAATAATATCTAAACCATATATTGATATTCCATCTTCTTCATCATCAAGATAAAGCTCATCTGGAGATTCAAAATCAAAATCATTTAAGTTGTAATTTTTAATGTCCGCTTCTGATTCAATAAAATCTTCTTCGCTTGACTCAAGATTTACTTCTATTATATAATCGGTCTTTGATGCTTTTGCTATGTCGCTATCAGCTTTGCGATAAGAATCTTTTACTTTACCTCCACTTACCATTCTGAGAAAAGTATTTACTCTTGCCATTGCCCAAGAAACTCGTGATTGTCCTGGTCTATGAGAGGAAGAAAATGCACCTGCGCCCCTTCTGAAAACTTTTTTTAATTGCCCAAGTGTGACTTTTTTCTTATTTTTACTATTATGTTCTTTGACTTTATTTTTGAGAGCTTCTATAACTTTTTTAGAAAATTCAATAGCCTTATCGCTTTTAGTTCCTGCGCTGCCTGGCTTGTTTTTGGCTGAACCCTTTCGTCTTTCGTTTGGTTTTGCTGGGGTTTGAGCAGATGATTTTGGTCCAGGTCTTGCAGCTTTGATAAATTCAAAGCCATATTGTTCTGAATTAATACTCATATATTTATATATATTACACGCTAATTTAATTAATTTAAATTATTTATTATACAATTCTCTACTGGCGTCATCTGCAGAACCCATAGTTGGAGTTTCTGGATATTTAGTTGGTAATTCTCTACTATCAAAATTGGGTTCTGAACAACCTATTAATAATAATGGTAATATTAATATTAGTTTCCTCATAACAACTATTACACTTTTAAAGATTCTTCAATTAATTTAGCTTCAGCATCTCTTCTTCTGCTCATTCCTTTTTCGATACTTCCACCAATCCATATTCTTTTCATATTTCTTATTTGGTTTGCAATAAATGTAAGAGCTTTTTGATCATAAACTGATACTAATTTCATGCCATCTCTTATTAATTTCATTTCGCGGCGACGATCACCTTCTAAGGCTGCTCCTCTATTAAAAACTAAACTAACTAATCCACCTTTTGCATCTTCTGGAAGATTATCAAAATTAGGAAAAGTTTGTTTAGTTAAATTATAAAATTTAGTTACTGTTTTATTGTTAAATACTTTTAATGCAAGATCCCAAGGAATATTAATATTTTTTAATCCTATAATAAGATTCTTTGCATTATACCCTTTAATACCAACTACTTTATATAATCTATCGAATATTTCTTTTGGTAAATCTTTCCAGTCTTCACTAAATTCAGCTTTATTAACGTAACCCAAATCGTAACCTATGCCAATTGTAACTCCGCTTTGCTCTCCTGGCCAAGTTGGATTTTTTAAAAATTTATTATAATAGTTTTCACCACCGCCAACTTCAAATTCGAGAATAAGATCTAAGGATTTTTTGCTTAACATAATTTATTTATTATAAAAATATTCTTTTATTTTCTTTAAAACTAAATTTGGTTCATAAACTGATTCGAAGCCTTCGAATTTAGCAAAGAAATTTATTTCTAATACATATATTTTTTTAGTATCATTATCCACAATAAAATCTATAGCGCAGTAATCTAAGTCTAATAAATTGCATATTTTTTCTGCAATTTGTTCTATTTCTACAAAATCAACTTTATGAAAAAGTGCTCCTGAATAAAAATTAACAATTTCATTGTTTTGATTTTCCTTAAAAACTACACCTAATGATTTTTTGTTTACCAACATTACTCTATAATCTTTTTTATTTGATATAAATTTTTCTAAAAAAGTATTATGTTTGTTCATGATATTTTTAAATTTTGATTCGTTTTTATCCTTTGGAAGGCATATTCCTTTACCAAATGAACCTGCTGTCATTTTAAAAATAAAATTATCTTTATTTTCTATTAAAAAGTCATTTGAAATACCTAAAAATGGAATATTATTTTTTTTAAAGAAAAGGTGTTGATTGACTTTGTCGTTAATTAAAGTATAATTTTTTGAGTTTAAAAAATTTCTATTAAGTAAATTAATATTATTATTGTTAATTTTTTCTAAAAAAAGATTAAAATTATACGGTTTTGAATAAACGACTATATTTTTAAAATTTTCAATGTCTATATATTCATTATTTAAACAAATACCTAATTTGAATTTATCATCATTTATAGAGTAGTTGTATTCATCCTGGTCAGCAATGACAAAATCATTATCTTGAGTCAATTGCTCTAATATATAATTATTAGTATAAACTAATGGATTAATTATAAATAATATTTTATCTTTACTCAAAATTAATCCTCAGAACCTTCGGTTGGATCAATTCCCTCTTTTTCTATCCAATCGTCTAAGATCTTTTGAACAGCCTGTGGAGTCATTTGTTTTAATATATTAGGTACCTCATCATGATTTTCTGATAAAGCATGCTCTTCAATTATACAGTCCTCTATGAGATCTTTTTCTTCTTGCGTTAATTTATCAAAATAATCTAAACCGTTCATTTATCTATTTTTTTCTATTATATTACACGTTATTATAATAGTTTTCACCGCCACAAACTTCAAATTCTAATATAAGGTCAAGAGATTTTTTGGTTAACATAATTTTTAATTAGAAGTAAAGTATTCAATATCTGCTAAAGCTTTTTCGCTTTTATTTAATATTTTTAAATTTAAAACTACTTTTGGGTCTTGATATTTAAAAATTATTGATCCTATTTCTTTTTCTATAACTAGATCATCTAAAAATCCTGCGCCTTGATATAATTTATTAGGATGTTTTTTCATAGCTTCTGAATAAGTTGTCCAAACGTCTATTTTAATATCATTTAAGAGCCAATGAGATCTTCTTAATCTATCTGTCCAAGGGGTTCGATCTTGAGGTATATTGTTTTGATTAAAAGATTCTATATAAGATTCATTATCCTCGCGCTGTATTAATAGATCAATATCTTTAGGGATTCTATTCATCTTTTGATAATGTAAAATTAAAGCTGTGCTACCAACAATAGCATATTTTACCTTAGAAGAATCTAATATAGAAGAAATTTGAACTATAGTATTAAAATAATTTTCTATATTTGTTATGTCTTCTGTTGAGATATTTTCTATTTTAAAATTTTGAATAAATGAATTAGAGTTCATTATAATAATTTATCATAATATTTTCTTTGTAAATATCTATTTATCAAACCGTCCTCTTCAGTACTTAAAGATTTATCATAGACAAGAACTTCACTTAAGTATAAGTCGCTAGGTATTACCCCCGCAGCGGGGGGATATGGTAGTCCTCCGCCAAAATTATTATGACCAAGAAATAAATTACCCACGCTCTGCTGGAAAGATGCTGTTACACTCTTAAAAGCGGCGCTCCCAGGAAATTCATTATAATAACTGCAAGTCACATCTCTAATTGGTGATGCTGAATTAGTTTGATAATTACTTGATATTTTTAATATACTTGGGCGATAGCCTGCAAACATACTTTTAGATACTGAGAAGATTGCAAAGGGTGAACCAAAAATATATAATGTAAAATTATGAAGCCCGGCGACAGGAGTAGTAGAAGTAGATTGTAAATATAAAATTTGACTGGGACCATTAGTTATTCCAAGTATATTACGCGTGGCATTACCTAAATATTGATCTACAAGAACTATATAAATTGTAAAAGGAAGAAAAGCATTAATAGTATTAGTTGTTTGAAATGGAGTTTTTAAGAGTTTAGCTTCTAAGCCTTTTATTGTTGAAGATATTATTCCTTGGTTAGAGGGATCTTTTCTTGTGGTAAGATGATTATTTTTTCCACTAACATCAGACCATACATATCCCGAGTATGCTCCTTCCGTTTCGGAGAGGTAGTCGTAATCATTAATTTCAAAATTATTTAAGTCGTTATATGTGGTCCATGGACCAAACAAGCTTTGAGCGTATCCATAATCATTATCATTTACATCATATAAAATCCACAAACCGTTGTACACACTATAAGATATATAAAAACCAAACTCATCTCCTAAATATGATGAATTATTGTCAAGATAAAAAGTTGTATCTATATCTCCACCATCGTAATTCGCTATGAAATTCAACCGAAACAGTATATAATATTCTGCATCTGATGTCAAACTACCTTGTTTTGTCCATAATTGAATATTAGAAATATTTTTAGGATTATCAAATTCAAATAAGCTTAATTTTCCACCACCACCAAGGTTTTGTTTATTAATAGAAATCTTGTTATCTTTACTTAAATTAGAATTAGCTTGTAAACGACCCATTTTATTTAATTATTTATTTTATCTATGGTCTTGTCTAGTATATTATCTTGAGCTACTTTTTCTTTTAGCCAAGAGTTAAGAACTCCAAAATAAACAAGATGCTCACTATCAATTAAAAACAATTCATTGCCAAAAGTATCCTTATAAGGTTTAATTCCAGAATCTTCAACTAGATCAATTGCTTTTTCTTTTTTAAATTTGATTCTATACATTTTAATTAAATTATTATATCGTTCACGCGCCTGACGAGTAATAAGAGCATCATCACCAACAAAAGAAATCAATCCACCATTATCTTTATCATATTGTTTTGGTGTTGTGGCGTCATAAGAAGATTTATCATCTTGTATTTTATTGGGAGTCACAGTAGCACAACCAATAAAAAGAAAATTAAGAGCTAATATGCTTACGAGCTTCTTCAAGATATTTTTCCTTTACTGCTTTCTCAATTTCACTTTGATGGTCAACTTCTTTTTGAGCTTGTTGACGATCTTTCATTTCTTTTGTATTCTTGGCGCCGAATACGTTGTTAATTGCTGCGAATATTCCAGATACTGCTGAAAGTATAGCTGTTAATATTCCAGTTGGCATGATTACTCTACGTAACTTGCTGTTGCATCTTTGCATCCAGATGCAATAGCG
>Ga0181356_1000233_pt1 | contig 23532 bp, 15 predicted proteins | sample Fa13VDMM110SN_FD_130104 | JGI IMG/M metagenome (GOLD analysis project Ga0181356, IMG submission 130104) | Freshwater viral communities from Lake Michigan, USA - Fa13.VD.MM110.S.N | ecosystem: Environmental > Aquatic > Freshwater > Lake | place: USA: Michigan | collected 2013-09-24 | reverse complement strand
TAATCTCTCAGATGCTGACTACCATGTACATGTAGGTGACAGAATAGCACAGTTTGCTATTTACTTTAATATCTCTATGCCTGTTGAATGGGGTAAAGTTCAGGAAACTAACCGCGGTGAAAAAGGGTTCGGCTCTTCAGGTAAATAATGAATTACGATTTTTCAAATCTTTGGGTTGAGAAGTGGAGACCCAAGACATTATCTGATTTTATTATTTCAGATAAAAATAAAACAATTATTGATTCATTTAAAGACAAGAAAGAAATACCTAATCTATTATTTACAGGAACTCCAGGTCTTGGAAAGACGTCGTTAGCCAAGATTTTAGTTAATGACATACTCGATTGCCAGTATCTCTATATTAATGCAAGTGATGAAAATGGTATTGATACAATTCGCAACAAGGTAACAGGGTTTGCACAAACCAAAAGCTTGGATGGTAAGATTAAAGTTATCATTTTAGATGAGACAGACGGTCTATCTATCGATGCACAACGTGCCTTGCGCAATACCATAGAAGAATTTGCTAAAATTACTCGATTTATCCTTACTGCAAATTATAACTACCGGGTCATACCTGCTTTACAGAGTAGATGTCAGAGCTTCGACCTCACACCTCCTATGGACGGTGTAGTCAAACGCTGTGTTCATGTATTGAAAGCTGAAAAAATTGTTATTAAAGAAGAAGAAAAGCCAAAGCTGCTGGAGTTTATTAAGTCAAATTACCCAGATCTTCGTAAATGCATAAACGAATTACAAAAATATTCAAGCTCTGGCACATTACAGTTGGCTGATACAAAGAATAATGAGGTATTACAACTCATTTTCAGTGAGATCAAAAAGAAAAATATTACAGCACTTCGTAAAGCACTAATTGAAAATGAAGCTCAGTTTAATAATGACTATGTTACATTAATGAGAAACCTGTTCAACTATATTGACGATGAGGAAACTAATGTCGACCTAAAGCGCTATTATCTACTTACGTTATCTGAGTACATATACCGTAGCTCGTTTGTTATAGACCAGGAAATTAACTGTTATAGCTGTTTAATCAGCTTATCAGATGCTAAAAATTAGCCCTTTGGCAGATATTTCGCTGTATATGTTGCAGGGTCTGCTTGGCCAACCGCTGGAACTGAAGGTATCTTAACGTTTGTATTGTTTAATACACGGTCCCCAGCAGATAACTTCTTATTACCTATATCTGATAGACGCGTCATTTGAGGTGAATAAAAAGGAACCTCTTGCTGTTCATCTTTAACCTTTTTTGGCTTGATTTGTACACGTTTTGCTGGATCATCTTTTTTAAACACTTCAGGAACTTCAGGTAAATTAGGATAACTACACTTTGTTTCAAGCATTCTGCCCGGAACAGTGACAAAACTCATGTATCTACCGGGGGCTATCTCTGATGTGATATCAATATTAACCTCACTGCCAGTATAATCAGTATTACCTGCACCTTGCACGTTAGGATAGATGTTTTTAATAGCAGATACACGAAGATTCAAACCACTATCAATCATATTCTTTATCTTCTCCTGTGTGTTTGTACCTAACTCCTTAAACCACTTGTCATTCAATGCATCCTTCTTGAAGTAGACCACATCCCCAGCTAAAAACCCTTGACCTGTAAATCTCTGCATTGCCGACTCATATATCTTAGTAAACTTCTTGTTCATTTAAATTATTTATGGCTTTTAATGGTGTAAAACCATTTTTAAAAGAATAAAAGTCATATAAATACTTATGTGGCGACTATAAATGTAAATACAGTCAGAGAACCAGTTAAAAGCAGTACTCGCTTCACTTACACTGATTTAAAGCTAGATCTTGAGTTTGATTTTACAAGAAATAATGAGTTTTTAAAACGTAAAGAGATTAGAGATCTAAAGATTGACTATGATTATGCTGCAATACGTAATTCAATTTATAATCTATTTAATACTGTACCGGGTCAAAAAATTCTAAATCCTTTTTTTGGTTTAAATTTAATACAATATATTTTTCAACCCCTAAGTGAAGCTCTAGCTAATAATATTGGTAATGATATTCTTAAAGGACTAACATCTTTTGAGCCTAGAGTTAATGTTGAAAGAATTAATGTTGCTGTTGACGAACCAAATGCACAGTATGTAGTAACCCTTATAGTCTCAATGCCTACAATTAAAACAGATACTAGCTTTAAGCTTGTTGGAACATTAAGTAATTTAGGATTTAGATTTATAAACGACTAATATGGCTGAATTTAATAATTATTCTCTACCTGCAGATGGTTATGTAGCGTTTGATGCATTAAGCTTAAAAGGCTTAATCACCACAAGATTAAACACCAACAATTTTTTTACAGATCAAAATTTTGAAGGCAGTAACATATCTTCAGTAATCGATATAGTAGCATACGCATATCACGTTTTGCTTTTCTATCTCAATAGAACAAGCTCGGAAAGTACTTTTACTACAGCAGAGCTATATGAAAACATTAATAAGATAGTTAAAATTTTAAATTATAATCCTATCGGTTATCAGACAGCTCTTTTATCTTTTTTAGCTACAGCAAACGCAACATTACCGCCGGCAACCTATACAATTCCAAGATATTCGTATTTTTCCGTTAACGGAACAAATTATTGCTTTAACCGAGATACGACTTTTTTAAAACAAACACAAAATACTGAAGCATTAACTGATTTACAAGAAAATAATCTTCTTTATCAGGGAACTTTCGTTGAATACCCTACTTATCTTGCAGTTGGCGAACCTTTTGAAGTTTTAACAATGGCAGTTGTTAATGCTAATAATATAAGTGTACCGGTTGATCATTTTAACATTGAAGTCTATGTTAAAGACAATACTATAGCATCTTCTAAATGGGAAAAATGGTCTCCTACACAATCATTATTTTTAGAAAGGTCAAATTCTCAAGTATATGAATTAAGATTGAATGAAAATGAGCGGTACGAGATTAGATTCGGAAATAATGTAACAGGCAAACAACTAAACCCTAATGATGAAGTTGCAATTTACTATCTACGTACAGATGGTATACGCGGACAGATAGGACCAGGGCTACTTGATAACAATAAGCTCTTTTTTTATAGTACAGCTCGCTTTAACCAGATTAAAGCCGATACAACACCAGAGAACTTAAACATAATTACACAAGGTCAAGCAAACAACATACAATTTTCTAATATTGATTCGTCAACGGCGTTTATCGATCGCGAAAATGTAAAAAGTATTAAGAACAATGCAGCTAATACCTTTAGAAGCCAGTATAGACTAATTACTGCAAATGATTTTACTAATTATGTTAAGAAGAACTACAGTAATATAATTTCATCAGTTCAAGTTGTTAATAACTGGGATTATCTCTCCGGACATATAAAATATTACTTCGATTTAGGCGTTTCTAAGCCCAATCTTGAAAGCCGTGTACTTTTTAACCAAGTTAAATTTGCTGATGCATGTAATTTTAACAACGTCTACATCTATGCTGTACCAAAACTTGAAAAGCTAACAACATTAACAACAAGATCAAGTTATTTAAACACTTCTCAGAAGCAGCTCATTCTAAATGACCTTCAGCAGTTAAAGCTTACAACTTCAGAAGTTATTATAAACGATCCTGTCTATGTTGCTATTGATATAGGTACAAATTTTCCTGGTGAACCGCTCTCACCTTCAATTTGTGACAATTCATATATTGAAATTTCAAGAGATATTACATCAAAAAGAAATCCTGAATCTTTAAGAGATCAAATTTCAACAATATTTGCAAATTATTTCTCAAATCTTAAAGACAATTTAGGTTCAATTATCAGTTTAACGGAAATAACCAATCAAATACTTGCTATTCCGGATTCAGGTATTCTTAATATAGTAACAAAAAGAACTGAGGGTGATCAAACTATAACTATACCAGGTATAAGTCTTGCAATTTATAATCCTATATATCCTGAAGACGATATTAAGGTTACAACACAAGATACACAGCTTCCTTACTTTAAATTTCCGTTTTTGAACAACTCTTTAGATTTTGCTAATAAGATTGCCATAGTCACTCCCTCCATACAATCGATTCAGAAGGAGTATTAATGGCTTCGGTAAATTATACTTACGTATATTTTAACATAAGAGACTTTACCGGTAAGGAAACTCTTTCAGCTTTTACTTTACCACAAACAACTCTTACTTTTGTACCTGATTTCACATCTTCTACTGTACTAACTGCGGCTGATGCAGTTTCTAACAAATTATTAAGATGGGACTTCGGTGATGGCAATTTTTCTAACAGCCTTACAGCAAAACATTACTATAAGTTTCCTGGTGAATATAGAGTAAGATTAACTGTATTTGATAGATTTGGTAATGCTTATGATAGTTCATATAGACCGGCAGTTCAGGTTAATGATTTTATAAGAGATCAAACACTATTTAAAGACTTTGAAAGATTTATTTATGATGTACCTGCTAGTAAGATTATTGATCCATTAGAATTGAGAAGACAGAACAGCTGGCAGTCCTATAATGCATTAAGCAGCACTGGTTACACTATATATCTCTATGCATCCGGTGCATTGAGTCAGTATCAAAATCAAGATAATTTTTATAACGATAAATGGTCACATTTACGAGCATTAAGTAGATTCTACATTAAGCAACCCGTAGGCGTTTCATTCGAATACAAATTGGTTGATCGAATTACTGATAAAGGTACAGAAATTTATGCAAGAATAGTTGGAGAAGATTTTAGAATATGTTCAAAAAATGACTCTGGTAGCTTTTTTGTAGGAACTACCGGATCTTATACCTTCTATTACGTAGATGACACTACTAAAAACTATACTTCTCGAGAACCACCAATATTTATTTTTGCTACTCTAGATGCAGCTAAATTTAACGATAGATATACACAAAACAATGATAGCTATAAAGACATAAATTATATGCCTTACAGTTTTCAAAATCTTAAACCAGCAGTAATGCCTATTATTAAAGTACGTCACAATCCAGCTGAACATATTTCCATATCTACCACGGGTATTGTTGGTGAAGGGATACTTTCTTCAACAAAATTTGATATACCTGTTTTATCTTGGCAGAATACAGAAGTTCCTTTTGTTATAAGATTAAAAGACGAAGATAATTTTACAACTAAGACGTATCCACCGCTATCTTCTTCTACAGTTAACACCGCATTAACTTCTTTAACATCTTTTAATGTTGAGTTTGGAATGCTTAGAGACATTGGATCTGGATTCTCACCAGTTACTGGTATTTCCTTTTACGAAGATTTTGATAAAGATGCACCCCAAAGCATCGGTGCCTTTTATAAAGGATACTTTATAACCCCTGAACCTACATATAGCTGCAAGCTAACTGCAAGTGTTACAATTCAAGATCCTATTAATTACCCAAAGGATGCCTTCATAGGCTGGGCTGCTATACCACAATATGATGTAATTATAAGACTATTCAGAGAACAGATATATAGTTCGTGCGCTGGTGGTGTTACCCTTACTATATCTGCTGCTAAAAACTTTATTTATAATTATGATAACAGAAACATTTACGCCATTCAAGTAGCTCCATCAGGAGCTGGTGCAGGTAACGATTTTCAAGCCTGGTTTGCTGATGGATCTAGGGATTCGTTAATTAAATTTACTGCACAAGGTACACTTCTTTCTTCATTCACACTTTCATCATATCCTATATCAAACGGTTCAACTGTATCATACGTAAATCTTTTAAATAATGTCCTTAGTAGCTCTGCTCCTGCTAGTATTACTCTTGATGGCGAAAGTAATTTATGGATGGCTCTAGCTGATGCTGTCTCTGCTGTTAAAATCGACGGCAGATCAGGGCATATACTAGCCAATGCTTATCCTGACGTAACAAATATCACTTATTTCTTAAGTGGTGATTACAATATACCATTCTTAAGCGGTTTTGCTGGTGAAAATTTGGTTTATCCTGTTAGTATTGATTCAGACTTTGATAATAATGTTTGGATTTCATATACACATCCGGTTTGCAGCTTTTTAACCAAGTATGACACGTACGGGCAAATGTTAACAGTAATACCGTTTAGCCCTCAGCTCTCTCCTGGCGAAATATGCATTGATAGAAATAAAAATGTATGGGCTGCGGCAATGAATTTAACTCTTACTGGTGCTTCGTTTTCTGGCAGAAACGATTTCCTCTATAAATTTAATTCACGCGGCGATTTAACACCTGGCTACCCTATATCCGGATTCAGACTCATTGGTAATATTACTACTGATATGAGACAGAATCTTTGGGTTGTGCACGATAAAGATACAGTTACAAGAATTGACGGTATTGATGCTACAACTTCAGATTATGCAGCAGGATCTGGTAATTTTACAAATTACATCTGTAGTATAGGTGGTATAGCATCAGATACTAATGACTTTTTATGGATTATAAATAATTTCGATAACAAATTATATTTTATCGATACATTAGCTCCAAAAGTAAGCTCTGTTAATTATCTAAATAACATCGATCTTCTTTTACCAGGTCAGAGTCCTACCAACGACCTTTCATCATTTCAAGAAAGATCATACCTTGCGTATGGTGATTGGCTTGGTGCAAGATGGATTAATAAGCGAATGATACCAACAACTACAACCAGAACTATTACAGGTGAATCAAATATTTTTAATGTTTATCCTGTCTCCGGTCAGTATGGTTTAACTAAGATAAATGAAGATTTTAATGCCGAAGGATTTTATAAATCTTTAATCTTTACAGAAAGCCTAGAAGATAAAAATATATTCTTTAATAATTTTTTAGGTACTATAGTAGGAGGGCTAAGCGCACAACCTTATGAACTAGGTAAAACAGTTTACGAAAAAATAGCAAATTATGTTAGCAACAGAACAGATATTGATAAATGTAATTTAGATGCACTAATATCATTCTGCAAAGAACTTTCTATACAATTCGAACAGTATAATTATCCTTTTCCACCTCAGCTAACTAGATTAGTAAATATTCTTTCAATAAAGCATAAAAATCTCTGGGGTGAATTGAATAAATTTGCTCTTAACTTCAGACAACGCGGTACGCAGTTTAATCCAGATTACGGTACAAACCGCGGTGAAGAGCTTTCAACAATCACATCTGTTATTACAACTGGTATACCTATTGTAGCTTATGAAACCTTTTCTAACAATTTCTTCTTAGTTAATGTTAATAATATACCCAACACTGCTTTAGGCACTATCTTACCACTTTCAACTTATACATATGATTGGGGCTGGAGCCTGGTAGCACCTCGTACATTGTCTGGGGATAGAATATCTGATTTCTATAAGTTTTATACATATATAGAGAAGTACGAAAACTCTCATTACGACAATATAATCAACTGGGATGACCCTCTTACAACCATAAACTACTATAATAGCTCGTTTGACTCGTGGAAAGGTACTAATGGCATAATGGATAGTCTTATTAGCTATGAACTAACAAAAGGCTTAAGATTGTTTTTAAGCGCTGGTGACATAGTATATAATAATTAAATAATTAAATGCTAAACTCGAGTAGATTTATTGACGAGCGATTATCTACATCGATTACATCGTTTAACCTTGTAGAGAACCCTATTGACAAGAATAGCCCTCTATCATTTCAAGCATGGCTAGAGTATAATCGCAATCTTTACTCAAATGCTGACGACTTTCTTGATAGATATCAATCTTATCTCAATAATTGGTATGATGTAAAAAATTTTAATAAAGAATTACGTGAAATAACTACGAGATCTTTATACACTACACTTATTAATGAAATAGTTTTAACATATACCTCTTCTGATGAAAAACGCTGGCTAAAGAACATTGATTTTAGTAATAATCGCGATCTTGCAGTTGCTGTACCTTTTTTTGCACAAAAAATAAAAGAAATATGTTTATATTATAGCACTTTACGTGACGATACAAAAACAGCTGTTACAAGATATAATCTTAAGGGATCTAATTTCGGTATTGAAAAGTTAATTTACAATGAAATTTCAAAATCTTTAGAAACTGAAGATTTAACTGACTTTATTCGTACAACAGGTATTGCTGTATCTGCGGTGCGTAATAATATGGTTATCGATGTAGAAGATTTATATGATACCTACACCAATTATCTAGATATAAGCAACAACTTACCTGCCTCTTCATATGATGCTTCCTCTGGCTTAAGAAAAGAATATTTTAATTTAAATCAGTATGATATCAATTCTAATTTGTTTATAGATTTTAATTCAGCTATTGTACAGGCAATAACCTCTTATCCTTTCTTTTTAGTTGAACTAGGCAATAATAATTTTAGCGTCAATCCGCCTGTTACACCAACAGATTTACAATACCTTAAGGATAGCGATTTTATTAATACGGTTAATACCCAAAATGTTGATAATTTAAATTTAAATTTACAAAAGCAAGGCATTCAGAAGTTTATTGGTACTGATTTTTATTACGTTTCTACCGGATCTACTACTTCAGATTATATTTCTGGAGCCCTCTTTACAGCTAATAATGAATTTGCAAATTATATTAATAAACGTTTTCCTAGTATTGCAGCAGTACCTAGCGAAGAATTTCTTAAGACTTCTAAGGACATAGGATTATTTTTTAAGCCAGATAAAATTGGATTTTCAAATTTTACTAATTTTGGTCTTGAAGTCACTGTAGACAGATCTTCTTTAAGTGCTAATACTGTTTATATCTTTCCTGATCCTGCAAAATTTGGTAATGTATCTGGTTTAACAGAAGAAGAATTTTCATCTCCTTTAAATATAGTAGAAAGAAATGAATTTAATAAAATTGATTTTTCAAATCAATATAGATTTGGTGACTCTGATACAGATTCATATTATCAAATTTTTAGAGCATATCAAAGCCGCGAACAGACACTTGATACATCATTACAAGGTCAAGCAAAATATACAGACCCACAAGACTTTTTTAAAGGCGATGTACGGTCTATATGGTCTAACTCTGATATTTTTCCGTTAGTACCTTCTAATGTATTTCCTATTGATTCTAGATTAGAAAAACTCTATTCTATAAATAAAACACTTGTACAATATAAAAATGATATCTACGGAAATGAATTTAGTTTATATAAAGATGTTCACCCACCTAAAATAGCATTAAACGAACGTAATACAGATGGTGTTAATTTCTTTTTATGCCTAACTATCGACGGTCATTTATTCTTTGACCCTATATCAGGATTTTCTTTTGACTTTACAACTATTGATAAAAATAAAGGATATTCTGGTATTACTCTTAAGACAACTACTAATATCCCCCCGGGTACTGGTTTTTACACACAAGGCACATCATTTCTTTCTCCAAATCCTCTTTCTGCGCAGTTTTATAATGACGGTATACCTTTATTTGCTCTCACCGGTGCTGTCTTACCTATAGTTTCTTACAGAATGCAGCCTGAATCATTTTGCCCCACGAGATTAAATGTAAATTATCTATGCGAAGTTAAAGATGGTGTTACTTTTACTACCAAACAACATATACCTCTCCCAGATTTTTCATCTGATGATCCTAGCTATAACCCAAATTACCCCGGATTATATTATACCGAGCTTATTGATGCTGGTGTTAATTCTGCGGGACCAGACTTTAGAGCCAATTTCGTATTTCCAGGGATGTATACATTTACCCCACCATATTCTGCTTTAACGCGATACGACAGTAATTTATTTCTTGTTAACAGTGCAGCGCCTTGCGGAAGCGATCTCGATTTTGTTATAAGATATGATGAGCAAAACAATTACTTAAATTATAACATACCTCAAAGAGATACCAGAGTTATTGAAGGTATTTCAGGGCTAGAATTTAAACGATCTATATATCAGACAAAATATCTTGATTACGGTGATTTTTATTATAGAAATTCTAATTCTTCTATTATTTTACCTGCTTCAGCAGCTTTAAGCGGAATGCTTATTAAGTACAGTACAGAGATAAGAACAGAGCTTGAAAATCAGCTTATAAGTTTTGATTTATATTATGATACGTTACAGTTTGAAACAGAAAATTATTTAGTATTTGATAAAATACAATTCGATTATGAGAATAATTCAATCTACAATCTTACAAACGGTGATTCGGTGTTTGAAAGAGGAACTAATAAATTATTAGAAAAAATTTCTACTGTTTGGTTTAATGAGAATGAAAATATCGTATTTTTCTGTAAGACAGTTTTATTTAACGAACTAAGCGCAACAAACATAAAAATAATTTATCCTGAAATTTATTATCTCGATATAAATTCTTTAAGGTATAACAGAATATATCCTCTAGTATCTAAAGACATGTTAACATTTAACGAGCTACAAGAATTCTCATTATCCGGTAATTTTATAAACGTTAATATAGTTGAAATAGATAAACCGTTATTTAGTTATAATGAAGATACAGGGACTTATAGCATATCTTACCTCGGAAGAGATATAGCTAATGTTTTCTACGTGTTTAAAGTCTTCTTTAAATATGTAGACGGTCGTATAACTAATATAAGCAATACCATGTTTAAATTAGCTACAGATGTCGATACTACTAATTTCGCTAATGCTCTATCTTCTGAGTATACAGGGTATAATATTTTAGGAGCAAGTGTAGGTTCTATAACTAATGGCGTATTTGTATTTGGAGCATAATATGGCAGCATTATACAATCTTACATCTGCAAATAAAACATCAGTTTTATATTTTAAAGATACAATTGACACAACAAGAGATTCAATTGTATCCTTTGACTACAACTGCAAAGGCCCTGGTATAAGTGGTTCAGAAGGCTTCTGTTTATTTTTTGTTGATTGTATAACAGACTACTTGACGGGAGGGAGTCCTGGGCCAGGATTAGGATATACAAGCTTAACTGCTAATTCTGGTATAACTGTATTTTATAAAGGTATTAATAAAGGAGTATTAGGTATAGGTTTTGATATTACTGGTAATTTTGGTACCGATATTCTACAACTAGATGGTTATGAAGTTGGTATACCCAACTCTATTTCATTGAGAGGCAGTCAAGACAGAAATTATGATCTTCTATATCGTACAGAAGGCTTAGCTTCTTCTAGCTTCAAGTATCCATTCTCGATGTATAAGCAAGAACCCAATAATGAGTTCAATGTATTTAGAGTTAGAATTACAGATCTCGGTGAAACTATAGTGCTCGATCATAATAAAGGTACAGGATTTAAAAATATTTTAAATTACAGATTACCTTATAGATTACCAACTTCTGTATTCCCTTGCTTGGCCTTTAGCTCAGGTCCATTAGAGACAAATTTCTCTATTAAAAACTTCAATGTAAATGCTTTCTTAATCACCCCTACACCTACAAATACACCAACACGAACTGTAACACCTACACCTACAATAACACCTACAATTTCTATAACACCATCGATAACACCTACAATTTCTCTTACACCGTCGATAACACCGACAATTAGTATTACACCTTCAATTTCTCTTACACCAACAGTTACACCGACTTCAACTGTCACACCCACCGTTACACCTTCTGTTACTGTTACATCAACAGTTACACCCTCTATTACACCTACTCTCACACCAACGACCTCTATTACCCCGACAATTTCAATAACACCATCAGTAACCCCAACAATAAGCATTACACCTACTATAACACCTACTATTAGCATTACTCCTTCTATTACACCTACTCTCACTCCAACAATTTCTATTACTCCATCAGTAACCCCATCCATCACACCCACAATATCAATAACACCGTCTATTACTCCTACCATAAGCATCACACCTAGCATAACACCAACAAGAACTCAGACACCTACTGTAAGCATATCGCTCACACCTACATCTACCCCAACAGTTACACCTACCATTTCTATTACACCTACAGTAACCTTCACACCAACTACAACACAAACACCTACTGAGACAGTAACACCTACAATTACTTTGACACCTACTGAGACTGTAACACCTACAGTAACACAGACACCTACTGAAACAACTACACCCACTGTTACACCAACAATTTCAATTACACCTACGATCACACCTACAAATACAGTGACACCGACAGTCACAATTACACCTTCTGTTACCCCGACTATAACACCTACAATTTCGATAACACCTACAATTAGTATTACACCAACAATAACACCAACCCCAACAGTAACACCGTTCTTATATAGCCTATCAGGACCTGGTGGCAGGACGCAGCCTGGTCAAGACCTGAGCATAAATGCACCTCTTAATACATCTACAATCTACTTTAATGCTGGTCCTTCTACAATTACTGCACCGTTCTCAATGGAAATTCAATTTAACGGTGTCACAAAGATGTTTGTTACCTACGATTTCACTCGTGATGGTACAACTGTAGGGTTTAGCGAAACACCTAGCACTCCAATTTACTACACAACATTTGCTGGTGGCACTGTTGTTAACTTTATAACACCAACAGCAACACCTACGCCAACAAGCACAGTTACTCCCACAGTAACACCAACAATAACTGTAACACCTACAATTAGTATTACACCAAGCATAACACCTACAGTAACACAGACACCGACTATTAGTATAACACCAACAATTTCCATAACACCAACTATTACACCCACATCAACTGTAACACCTACACCAACAACTTCTGTAACACCTACAACAACACAAACACCAACAGTTACACCGACAATAAGTGTCACTCCTACTGAAACGATAACACCAACACCCACAGTTACAGTAACAGTTACACAGACTCCAACAGTTACACCTACAGTAACACCGACAAACAATTACTTTACGTTGGTAAGTTATAATTTCTTCAATAACCGTAGCGCTACTCTTGATTATGCTGATCCAACATTGTCACCGTATATTGGTAGTTTATCTGCATGGAGTATGTCAATGGCGAGTGGTATAAATCCAATATCAGTGGCTGGTGGATGGGGATCGTCTGGTTATATTAACGTTGCTGTTGATCGTGATGCTGCCATAGCAGCTAATGATTACTTCACAATACCCATCTTTACAACAGGTTCATCTACAATTATTATAAACAGTGCAGTTGGTCTAACTGTTAACCGCGCTACTAACAGTCCTAGATTTTATAGCTTCTTATATGATTTTGATGGTAATCCATCTACCGGATACACATTTATAGCAACTGCAACTGCGCAAACAACATCACCTGAAGAAATATGGACACAGTTAGACAGCGCTCTGAATAGTAATCCAATTACTATACCCCCGGGTTCAACTGCATACATATATGTTGTACCGTTTAGCGGTACTGATGTCGGTGCTAATACATCTTTTGTCAATACTGATGCAACATCAGAAGACTTTAGATTCTCCGGGTTTATCTTTTAATAGATATTGATTTTTTTCATTAATCTATTAAAATAATTGAGTGAAAGAGAAAAAGACAACTAAAAAAGCTTCTACTAATAACAAAATATTCATTTCAATTGCCTCATATCGAGATCCCCAGCTTCTACCAACGTTAAGAGATTGTATTAATAATGCTGATCATCCCGAAAATTTGACGTTTGGTATTTGTTGGCAGCACGACGAAAAAGAATCTTTAGAAGAGGTTGCAAAAGATAAACGTTTTAGAATTATTGACGTGCCTCATAAAGAGAGTAAAGGTACTTGCTGGGCTAGAAACTCTATTCAGAAATTATACAAAGACGAAAAGTATTATCTTCAGTTAGATAGTCATCATCGCTTTGTTAAAGGCTGGGATACAAAATGTATTGATATGGTCAAGCAGCTTCAAAAGAAAGGTCATAAAAAACCTCTATTGACTGGTTATATTCCTAGCTTTGATCCAGATAATGATCCCGCAGCTCGTATTCAAGTACCATGGAAGATGAATTTTGATAGGTTTATTCCCGAGGGTGCTGTATTTTTCTTGCCTGCATCAATTGATGAGTTCAAAGACCTCAAAGAACCAGTACCAGCACGCTTCTTTTCCGCTCATTATGTTTTTACTCTAGGTCAGTGGTGTAAAGAAGTACCGTATGACCCTTATTACTACTTTCACGGTGAAGAGATCAATCTAGCTGTAAGATCATTTACACATGGTTATGATTTATTTCACCCACATATTGTTGTAATTTGGCATGAATACACTCGTAAAGGCCGTACTAAGCATTGGGATGATGTGCCTGCATGGGGCGATATGAATACCAAGTCGCATTCTCGTAATAGAAAGTTATTTGAGATGGATGGCGAGAAAAAAGATATCGATTTCGGTGAATTTGACTTCGGAACAAAGAGAACACTTGCCGAATATGAGAAATACTCCGGTCTAAACTTTAAGAAGCGCGCTATTCAAAGACATACAATGGAAAACAAGTATGCACCTAATCCTAATGATAATATGACTCAAGAAGAGTATGATAACTCATTTTTAAGCATCTTTAAGCACTGTATTGATGTAAGATATGATCAAGTACAGGAAAAGGATTATGACTTCTGGTGTGTTGCGTTTAAAGATGAAGAAGGTAAAGACATCTACCGTAAAGATGCAGATAAAGATGAGATTCAACGCATGATGAACGACCCTGACGGTTATTGTAAGGTATGGAGAGAGTTTAATAGTGAAAAAATGCCGCATAGCTGGATAGTCTGGCCGCATAGTGTAGCAAAAGGCTGGGCTGATCCGATTACCGGTGTTCTTGGCAATAAAGTCAGTTAAAAATAACAAACTAGTAATGAAGACTGTAAGGATTAGTAGACAAGGATTCTCGCTTCATGGAATGCATTCATGGATGAGATACTTTATATTTGTTTTAACTAAAAAATATAATGTTATTGTAGATGCTGAAAACCCTGATATTGTTCTTTTCTCCAACCTCTTTCATTATAAAGAAGGTGAATACGATACCTTTTTAAAGGCACCTTCAAAAACCTTTACAAACGATACAAATAAAAAATTTATTTATGTATCCGGTGAAGTAGCAGACTTTGGGTCAACAATAAACAGCAATTCTAACTGTTGGGGACTAGGTTACGAAAAGCTTGTACATCCAAGATATTTTAGAATGCCATCTTGTGTTATGGATGCTTGGACATTATTCGACGAAGCAAGAATAGTTGATACACCTTTTAACTGGCTTCTAGAAAAACGCGATTACGATAAGATAATAAAAAGACAAAAAGGGTTCTGCTCTATCACGCAGGCTTCTGAATCGGCTTTTAGAGGCGTTATTTTTGATAAACTACAAGAATACAAGCAAGTAACTTCTTCTGGACCTTGGAGACAAAACATTTCGCCTGAAGATGCATTTAATAAGTATGTTTGGCTTGCTAGTGAATATATAGGCAGGAATGACGGTCTAACATACCGAGAAAAAATAGAATTTTTTAAGAAGTTTAAATTCAACATCGCTATTCACTATACTAACACAAATTATATTGTACAAGAAAAGCTTTTTCATGCTTTTGTAAGTGGTGCAATTCCTATTTTTTATGGTAATCAACATATATTAGAAGAAGGCTTCAACCCAAACAGTTTTATTAATCTTCATAATTACTCCGATTTAAATCTATTTCTAGAAGATATAAAGAAAATTGATACCGATACTAATTTACACCGGAAGTATATCGAAGAGCCGATTTTTATTAACAATAAATTACCAGACTACTTTGATTTAGATAACATTTTGTCGTTTTTAGAGAAGATTGTAGAATCATAATTTTATTATAATAAATAGTTCAATATGTCAATTCAAATATATCCCGTTACTAATGAATTACTTGACAACATCGATATGTCGACCATACAAAATAGCGCTCATGGTGATTCAAGCAATTATATCTCTAGTAAATCAGGTCGCGAACATTATAGATTACTTACCCACATTTCACAGATTAATAACGGTAAAAAAATTATCGATCTAGGTACTTTTAAGGGCTGGAGTGCATTATCTTTAGCATATAACCCATCTAATACTGTTATTAGTTATGATATTGCTGATTGTTTTCCTAAAACTGAACATAATACAAGACCTAATTTAACATATAAAATTAAGAACTTTTTAGATGATTTAGAAGAATTGGATAATACAGATTTAATTTTACTCGATATTGATCCTCATGATGGTATTCAGGAGAAAATACTCATAGAAAAATTAATTGAATTGAATTATAAAGGCGCAGTTATTATGGATGATATAAATCATTTTACTAATCTAGCAGATTATTATAGAAATCTACCTTTTAAGAAAGATGATCTTACAGCTTTTGGTCACTCTACAGGTACAGGTATTATATATTTTAATTAATAAATAAGCATATGATAAAAGAAGAAAGCATTGAAAGAGGTTGGTATTCATTTGACGGTGACGTATTCGCTATGCAGAATCCAGGCGCTGCAGAAGCAGTAGCTGAACTTATTAACTCTACATCTATCGATATAGCTGTTGAAATCGGTACACATCACGGTGGATTTACCAGTATGCTTGCAGATGCTAGAAATAAAGCAGGTAAAGACATGAAAATTTATTCTTTTGATATTAGTGATAATAATATAGGGGTAATAGCAAAACGGTATAATTTTGATTTTAGACAGATAGATCTAATGGCTGATAGCTCGCTTATGAATGAAATATTTAATGTAGAGGGTAAGGATAAAAAAATAGCTGTTTTTTGTGATGGTGGTAATAAAAAATATGAATTTAATTTTTTTAGCCGGTACTTAAAATCTGGCGACATTATTGGTGCTCATGATTACGCTAAAGACCCTGAAACGTTTAATAATAAAATTAAGGGTAAAGTCTGGAATTGGGCAGAAATTACAGAAGCAGACGTTATTGAATCTATTAACACTTACAGTTTAATTGATCTACCTAACGATTTAACACAAAAATTTGAAAATGTAGCTTGGCTACTTAAAATGAAAAGTTGAAAGAGTTAGCTTTACTTTCTATTTTCTTCGATTACCCTGACTACCATCTACCTATATTCTACAATAAAGCTCAACAGTTCCTAGATAAAGAAGATATACATGTAGCTAGATTTAATAATCAGGTTGACGGTTCTTATTACGATAAACTTTATACCTATAAAGTGGTAAAGCTTCTTGATTATATAGAAAAGAATCTAAAAGACTACAAATATATTCTCTTTATGGATGCTACAGATACCGGTATTTGCGGCAATTTAAACGAAATTGTCGATAAGTTCTTAGAATTTAATTGTTCTATACTTTTCGGAGCAGAGAAGGGATTCTGGCCACCCACAAACTACACCCATCTATATGAAAAAAAGCCCTGTTTAACAGACGCAAAATATTTTAATTCTGGTACTTATATTGGTCATACAGAAAAAATTATTTATCATTTAAAAGATATCATTGAAAAAGAATATCAAACAGGGATAGATGATCAAGGTAGATGGACAATACAGTATCTCTTAAATCCTGATATCTTAACAGATCAAGAAAGAAAGATATTTTTTAGTACATATGAAGCAAAAGAGCATTTTGATATAATAGATAATAAAGTTGTTTTTAAAAACATTGCACCAATCATTATTCATGATAACGGTGGCTTTAATGAAACAACAATTAAGCTTGCGGAGTATTATAAATGAAATATATATTAACTACTCTAGCAGTGGACAAAACTGAACGCGGTACTAACTTTGTACATGGATCAGATTATACAACTAGTGCTATAGAAAGCTTTAAAACTCTAAAAAACATACTTCCTAATGCCGACTTTAATATAACTACTAATGTTGATTTTATTAGTGCTGATAGTTTTATAAATCTCGATATTATCAAGCTTAATAGCTATCATTGCACTAAAGGCGCATTTTCATTTCATTTAAATCTAAAAAGTCTTGCTTTAAAATACTGTCTTGATAAAGGGTATGATTATATTGTATATTTTGATTCTGATTGGGCTCCTACAGAAAAATTAAAAGAAGAAAATTTTTATAATCTTTTCGAATATATGGAAAAAAACAACCTGGATATGCTTTGTGAGCGACCAGCCCCTATTGGTGCACATAAAAGAAATATGTCAGGGTGTTTTTTTCAAGAAAAGATACATGACTATCATGTATTAGAGCATGATTATTGGGACGATGCCCATGTTTTCAATGAACAGTTTATGGTATTTAGAAATAACTATAAATTTAGATTTTTTACCAATAGATGGGAACAATTTTTATGGTGGACTATAGCAAATGATATAAGAAATTATCCCGACGGATTTGAAATAGGTGTTTCAGCTTTAGAAGCAAGAATGAATTATGATTACTACCATTGGAAAGGCTATATAAGTGATTGCTTTAAATTTTATGATATTTGTAAGAACTTACACTATAGATTTTAGAACACTATAAAATAATTACTTCTATAGTTCAATATGAGCAACAATATAACATTAGTTACCGGTATTTTTGACTTAGGCAGAGACAATGCCGGAGAAGGGTTTAAAAGACCGTTTTCACATTATATTATCAAGTTTACCGAATTATTGCGCGCATTAAAAGATTATAATCTTGTTGTATATATAGAAGATAGATATAAAGATATTGTTCTTCAAAATCGCAGTATGCATAATACATGCATTAGAATAAAAGAAATTGATGAGTTTAGAAATCATTTTCCATTCTATAATCAAGTATCTAATATTCGTAAGAGTGAAGCTTGGTTGAATCAAGCAGGATGGCTGCGTGATAGCACACAGGCATCGATGGAGTTGTATAACCCCATGGTCATGTCTAAGATGTTCATGCTACACGACGAAAAAATTCGTAACCAATTTAATAGCGAATACTTTTTTTGGATAGATGGTGGGTTGACTAACACTATTCACCCAGGATACTTTAATCATGATAAAGTTCTAGAAAAACTTGAAAGCTATGTTAAGAAATTTTTATTTCTCGCTTTTCCATATGAAACAGGTGGAGAGATACATGGTTTTGAAAGAAATAAGCTCAATGAACTAGCGCAAACAAGTAATGTAGAATATGTTTGTCGAGGTGGTTTTTTCGGCGGTCATAAAGATTATATTAGCGAGATAAATGGTCTTTATTACAACTGGCTTAGTCAGACTTTAAATGAAGGTTATATGGGCACCGAAGAGAGTATATTCTCTTTGTTGACATATCTATATCCTGAGCTGTTTCAAAAGCATATGATTAATGGAGATGGTCTCGTATATAAGTTTTTTGATGATCTTAAGAACTTTACTGTAGATGAATCCAATATAAGCTTACAAAACTATACAGGAACGAGCTTATATGTTATAACATTTAATTCCCCTGCGCAATTTGAGCATTTAGTTAATAGCTACCTACAACAACCTGGCTTCATTCGTGAAACAAAAAACTATCTATTAGATAATAGCACAGATCCTTCGACAACACCCATCTATAAAGAGCTTTGCGAGAAATATAACTTTGAGCATATTAAAAAGGATAACCTTGGTATATGTGGTGGTCGACAGTTTATTGCTGAGCACTTTGAAACAACAGATTCAAAGTACTATATCTTCCTAGAAGATGATATGAACCTATATAACGGTGATGGTATTAGTTGTGTTAACGGGTTTGCACGTAAATCTAATAATTTATTCTATAAAATCTTAAAGGTCATGGATAAAGAGTCTTTCGATTTTCTTAAGTTTTCTTTTACAGAGTTTTATGGTAATAATTCTACTCAATGGGCTTGGTATAATGTACCTCAAGTTGTAAGAGAGCGTTTTTGGCCTACTTATTGCAAACTACCTAGAATCGGCTTTGATCCTAACGCACCTAAGACAGAATTTAAGAATATCGGTACATTAGAAGGACTTAGCTATGCTAATGGAGATATTTACTACTGCAACTGGCCACAGATAGTGTCAAGAGAGGGTAATAAGAGGATGTTTTTGAATACTAAATGGGGATCTCCATTTGAACAGACATGGATGTCATTTATGTACCAATTAACCAAGGAAAATCAGCTAGCTGGCGGCGTTTTGTTATTATCTCCGATTGAACATAATAGATTTGATTTCTACGAAGGTTCCTTAAGAAAAGAGAACTAAACTTCAGTATATATCTAGTAATTTTACGTAAATAATAATGTGAACTTTGTTAGTTATGTATTATCTAGTTATCAAAAGCCAGTAACCCCAACTATAATCAATCACTACTTGTTTCTTGACCCAGTCTACGGTACATTAATTAATTGGCCAGCTAGCGCAGACGGGTATTTATTTGAAGACCCTGATGTCGGGCCTAATTTTGTATACCCCTTAACCGCTAATGGTGGACTGTTTTTTCCTTGGGGATATCCAATTAATAATACTTCTTTAAGCGCATATTTAGGAGAATTCAAAGGTGAAACGACATTAACGTTTGTACCCTCAGCAATTGATACTTTATATTTTCCAACTTTAAAAATAATTTATGATTTTGATGATAATAGAATTATTAATGTTGAAAAAGGTATAGTACAAAACCTATTACCTACAGTTGCAACGCTTGATCCCGGTACTCCCACAAATGTTAACGTATCACATATCTTCCGACCACCCTCAAAAAAGACAACGACATATTACCCATCCGTAACAGTTCTTAATGGTAATCTGGTCTTAAACATCTTCAATCTCTCTTTTAACGTTCTACCTGATACTCTTTTTAAGTTTGATGATTTTCATTTAATTAATTCTACAGAGATTACAAAAATTGATGAAACATTTGATAGGAGTCTTGAAGTGTTTGAAATAACTGAAGACAATTCCAATTACATTACAAATTTCTTAATTGTAAGTACCGATTCATCACTTATTGTTCCAAAATATTCTGCAGCCTTACCTGCACCTACACCTGTAAATACCTCAACACCAACTCCCACGCCTACACCAACTATAACACCTGCTGCTATTGGATGTAATGCTGCTTATATAGGGTTTACCGGTAGTACTGGAGCCAATACTGCAGATCATGATATTTTAGGTTTTTATTTTGCAAATCAATTCGCTTCTATTGACTATCTTTTACCGTTATCATCTATGCCTAGTAACAGTAATTTGAGCATTTTAAACGATGCCGTATTTTTACCCTCACCGAATACTGCACCAAATAATAATAGTGTAAGATTGGTTCCAAGAGCTACCGGTAAAAAAGGTACACTGTACGTCAATACGCCAATAAGATTCTCAAAGACAGATGATCCTGTTACAGGTAGGCCTGAACCGTTTGGTGTTACTTTTGCATTTAAAATTAAAGGGTTTTCTTCAGGTAATGCTGCTGATGGATTGTGTTTTGTTATTAATGCTAATCCTATTTTTCAAGGCGGTTATGGCGGCGGTCTTGGCTATTTAGGTATAAAGAATAGTGTTGCTGTAGGAATTGATGTGTGGAATAATCCTCCTTACGATCCAAATGATAATCATATTGAATTTAACACAGAAGGCGAAGTATTCCCGCCATTAGGGCATTTATCCGTACAACCTAATCCCGGTGTAACACTTGACGACGGTACAATTTATTATGTTACTATTGCTTATATTTACGGTTTATTTAATGTGTACCTTGATACTGTACCTCTATGGACATCAGATATGCCATTCTCCGCCCTTTACACTATTGACCCATCAAAAATACAACTTTCATATGAATATAATTTCAATAATATCCTTTATCGTAATTGCAATACACCAACTCCTACACCAACACCCCCTGTTACACCTACAATCACTGTCTCACCTTCTCTAACACCTTCCATTACCCCAACTATTTCAGTTACACCTTCGATTACACCTACTATAACAGTTACACAATCAGATACACCTACGCCAACACCTACAATATCACTCACACCTACTATTACTCCTACCAATACTCCGACTTCAACAGTTACACCAACAGCTTCTATTACACCTACTTTAACACGTACACCTACTCAAACACCAACAATAACACCAACAATTTCCATAACACCATCTACTACACCACCGGTAACTCAGACACCTACAGTTACCCCCAGCGTAACACCAACTATATCGCTAACACCTACACTAACACCAACACCTTCCATAACTGTAACACCTTCTATTACCCCGACAACAACACCACCCAATACACCATCTTCAACTGCAACCCCCACACCAACTAAGACACCAACACCAACAGTATCACCTTCATCTAATCCATTTACTAGATCTATTATAGGTAATTATCCAGATTATGTAGGTCAAGATGGTATGGCTGTATCGACTACTGCAGCTAATGAAACCTTATACTATAATTTTGATGATCCTGGAGGCTTACCCACTTATATGTTAATTCATGTAGGGGGAACCCCGATAGTGTACGTCACTTTTGGTAGTAATAGAATAGGGCAATCGTTTGGTATAAGCTTGACACCTGGCGGCCCGTTGCAATATACAAGTGTATTCCAGACAGGTAACATCTATTTTTAATAACCTCATATGATGAAACAAAATAAATACTAATATGGATGTATACACATTATCTTCAACATCATTTTTTGGTCTTTCATCCGACTATTCACTAGATTCAAGATTAAAGTTTAGAGAAAATATAAGCTTTACTGAGCAAGGTATTAATGTACCGATTAATAATGCGTTTAAAGACTTAAATGACAATACATTAAACAACTTTTCTAATTTATTTTTATCAAGACAGGACACCATTTTAAGTTCTTTTAAAATAGATCCTCTGGCTAAACTAGATGATGAAGGTTTCTCTACCTACTTTGCAGCTAATGCTGTCGGTGCTATAACACCTTCCACAAAATTCTGGGTAGTAGGAGAACCACCTATTACTATTAATACTGCTGTTCTCAAAGTTTCTGGTGACTATGCGGGATTTAATAACCAATATCTCTTTGATATAACATTACTAGATGATAAACTGTGTAAAATACTTCATGAAAATGAAGGTATAGAGAGATATTTGACTGTAGATTATACAGGCAATCTTTCATTCTGTAAAGATGTTGGTCTTGACCCCTTAGGTGCACTTAGCCCACAAATATTTTATTATGTTTATGACCGTGGATACGATTATATCATTTTATTAAAAAATATAAATGATATTTCTAAGTTTGTTTTCTACAGCTCTGCAACCGAAAGCCTTACCTTAGTTGATCCTATTACAGGAACTACAGTTCCTTACAATATTCAATCTATATTTAGAGTTAGATCACGTAACGTTATACCAAATAATACTCTTTTGCTCGATCCTTGGGTAAGCTACAAAAAAGATTTTAAGACTAACTCTCAAGATATAAACCTCACAAAAAGTTTCGAACAAATCAATTCTAATTTTCTTTATAATAATGAATTTTTTAATCTCTCCAGTTCAGCGTTAACTGTAAATGCACTTTCGCTAAAAAATACTAATACACCTGAGAATTTTCAATCAAGAAATAACCCGTTTTTTTCTGAAAATAGTGTAGAATTTAGAGATTACCGAGCATTATTCTCAGGTCACAATC
>Ga0181356_1000231_pt1 | contig 23579 bp, 41 predicted proteins | sample Fa13VDMM110SN_FD_130104 | JGI IMG/M metagenome (GOLD analysis project Ga0181356, IMG submission 130104) | Freshwater viral communities from Lake Michigan, USA - Fa13.VD.MM110.S.N | ecosystem: Environmental > Aquatic > Freshwater > Lake | place: USA: Michigan | collected 2013-09-24 | reverse complement strand
GATATGGTTATCACAAACGGATAAGGATCGCTGGCCACAATCAGGTTGGCCAGCATGGTGCCAGCTGATGTGGTCAGGTCCACAGCAACATCACTACCGAGAATGTCAGTCACTGTGAATTGTGTGGTGCTGTTAACTGTCAACACATAGTACACCTGAGTGGGATCCGCAGTTATGCCGCCAAATGCAGTGCCAGTAAACACAACAGCTTGGCCAATGCCCAATTGATCAGTACTGTTACATGTGATGATGTTGGTACCAAATGTGGTTGCTGAGCATGATATTATCAGGGTGGCCACACTTGATCCTATTTCGTTGGTCAGTGTGGCCCCACTCACTGTGAATATCACCTGCTGGGTTGCGGTGTCCTGGCTCACAATGGTTTGCACAGTGTATGTGGTTCCTGCTACCAGGCCGCCAAAAGAATCGGCCAATTGAATCAGAGTGCCCGCTGTCAATATACCAGTGCCCGATGTGTAGATGTAGTTGCTGCCGGCCTGTGTGCGAGAAATCACTATACTTTGTGTGGCAAAATCTGCTTGATACGTTACCACATTAAAACTGTACTCAACCTCGGTCACACCTTGGTCAGGAATATAACCATAGTACCAGCCCGACACAGGATCCAGCGTCAGCCCCGGGGGAAGACCAGCACCCTCATTGACATTGATTGCATATTTGAGATCAGGGGTGTCGTAGTCATTGCCAATGAACTGATAGGCATAGTAGTTGTCCCCGCGCACTGTGCCAAGGTCAGCAGGGCTGGCATTGGTCAAGAATGGTCTACGCTCGGTGGTTTCATCAGCTGTGACTGCGGTAGTGTCTGCTGTGATTTCGGTAGTGTCTGCAGTCATGGTGCTGCGGTCATACACAAAGAAATAAAATGTTCTAAGGCTGCTGCTTTTGCCGTCGGTGACTTCCAGTGTGAATTGATAGTTCTTGCTGATTGCACTGACCAAAAAGTCATAAGGTAGTGTGTATTCTGGTGTTAGATCATAGCCTGGTGTTTCGTCAACATTGGGCGCAGGTTCAATGTACCCCGAAATCAAGCCCGATGTACTGATTGAAACGCCTCCGGGCAGTTGGCCAGCCGCTAGAGAAACCACAACAGTTTCACTGGGATCTGTGTTGGTGTATCCAATTTGTATGGCCAATTGATCGCCATCGTAGAATGAGCCCAGGCTTCCTGCTGGCGTGGTAAATTCAGGTACATCATTGCCAGTAATGGTCAGTGTAAAAGTTCGATCACGTATGCGATCAACTTGTTCATTCACAGTTTCGGTATAGGCTCGCACAGTAAATTTGCTGGTGATGTCTTGATTGACTGGCACCGGTACACCTTGCAGACTGGCTATTGCTTTGGGCGTGCCCACAATTAAACCATTGGCTGTGCATTGTATGCCTTCGGGCAGGCTGCCGGCTATCACGGCATAGTATACTGGGCCGCCGTCGGGGTCGTAGGCCAACAAGGTCTGCTGAAAGAAAATGCTTTCAGGAATAACTCCTAGGTTGCCTGCTGGTGTTTCCCAAATTGGTTGTGCCATTGTTTTGCCTTGTTCAGATATTTATTTGGGGTTAGAAGCCATTGGTCAAGCTATTGTAAAAGATTGTGGTTCCCAGCGTAGTAGTGCTGTTCACGTAAAAATTCATGCTGCCGTTGGTATTGCTAAAAAACCCTGGATCTGGCAAGTAAGCAGACCACTGGATACGAATGGGATAATATTGTCCCCCAATCAATGAAACAGAACCAGTGGCGTAGTTGTCATTGGAGGCTAACACGGCATTGCCAGCACCAAATCCAGAAATTGCGGTGCTGCCAACCCAGACATAACCAATTGAATACTGACCTACGGATTGGCCACTGCTCCATAATGTTTGCAATCCAAAAAGAACAGATCCTGTAGTGGCTGGTCGATAATAGCCTATCCAATAACGAGTAAAGGGTGTTGCGTTGTCGGAGTCGCTGTCAGCGATTGGAGTTAAATCGACTCCGGCAGGGCCATACAATCCAGTTGCGTAAACAATGTTTTGTCCAATGCCCGCAACGGCTGCCATGATACCACTCATTATGTAACTCCTGTTCCACTAATGTACCAGGTGTCTGTTGCTACTTTGATAATTGTTGCCATACCATATTGCGCAATAGATCTGGATCCTGTGGTGCCAGTTCCAACTTGAATCAGTGTCACACTTCCAGCACCAACTGTGACTGCTGCGCTAGCAATGATTAATATTGTGGTTCCAACTGCTAGTGGCACACTGGCATTGGCAGGAATGGTAATTGTGCCTGTACCATAGTAATGTTTGCCTCCGTCAGTTGAAGCCAGGGTACCAAGGCTAGTCAACTGAGGAATATCTCTATAGCCAATTGTGTAGTTTGAGCTGGTCACTGTGGCCGTATTACCAGTGACACTTAAACTGGCAACTGATGCCAGACCAGCAGTTGTGACGTTTCCGCCAGTGATATTACCAGTTGCACTGGTTGTTCCGCTTGTAGCAATACTACCACCAATGACTGCTCCGGTTGCACTTACTAGTCCACCAGTTATAACATTGCCTCCGTTGACATTGCCTGACACACTGACTGTGGAACCTGTGTGCGTGGTGGCATTGACATTGGCTCCTCCAAGAACATTGCCGCCAGTGATGTTGCCCGTGACACTCACAGTGGCACCTTCCAGTTGTCCCACCACAAAACTACCATAGCTGTTTATGGTTACCAGTTCGTTGGTTATCGTGGCTTGCTTGGCTGCAACCAGTTTTCCTGATCCATTTAGATAACCAATAAATGCTGATTTTTCCGAAGTATCGTAGTAATAAAGTTGTTCACCGCGATCCTTGCTGTCGTTGCTTGTTAATGCATCATTGTTGGCCCCACGGCCAATGCCGATAATTGGATCCTGGATGGCCATGGTTGACACATTGATAAATTCAGTCGTGCCACTCACAGTCAAATTACCAGTAATTACAGTATTGGTCACTGTCAAGTTGGCGCCGGTTATGCTGCCTGTGGCTGATATTGCGCCACCAGTTTGAATATTGCCACCTGTGATATTGCCCACAGCACTGACTGTGGTGCCCACACTGACCAAGCCTGTTGTGTTGATATTGCCGCCGGTGACATTGCCTGTGGCAGTGACCACTCCCCCTGTGCCTAGATTGGCACCACTCACATTGCCACCCGCAGTGACTTGGCCTGCTGTGTTGATATTGCCACCGGTGATGTTGGCAGTGACAGCAAGACTACCCAGTGTGCCTACACTGGTGATGCTGGTCTGTGCGGCTGTGCCCACCAAGCCCACCAAGATATTGCCAACAACATTGCCGGCAGCACTTAGTTGTCCAGCGGTCGCAATGTTACCGCCTGTAATGTTGCCCGAAGCTGATATCACAGTCCCCGTAACTGAATTGGTTGCATTTATATTGCCGGCGGCAATATTGCCGCCTGTGACGTTGGCAGTGATGTTGCTGCCAGTTATGTCACCAGTTATTGTGGCACTGGCAGCACTAACAGCACCCACAGTGATCAAGTTTCCACCTGTGACATTGCCAGTGGCACTCATGGTGGTTCCCAGGCTCACAGCATTGGCAGTGATACTGCCTGTTCCACCCAGCGCATTGCTCACGGTCAAGTTGCCCAGAGTGCCCAGGGTCTGTAACGAGCTATTGGTAACGTTGGAACTCAGGGTGCTAAATGTCAGCAAGGCTGCATTTGAACTCACAGTGAATCCCGACAATCCTGATCCGTTGCCCACAAAAAATCCTGCTGTGACTGTGGCCGGTGTGGTCACATTGCCAGTGACGCATATTTGTCCACCAGTGTTGATATTGCCACCTGTGACATTGCCTGTGGCAAACACAGCACCACCAGTGGTCAGCGCAGCGCCTGCAACTGTGCCTGCGGCGCTGACTGCGCCGCTGGTGTTTAAATTTCCTCCAGTGACATTACCAGTCACAGTCAATGCACCCAGTGTACCCACTGTGGTCAAACTGGATGTGGTCACGTTGGCGCTCAGTGTGGTTCCTGTGATAAGAGCAGCCGGGGCACTGGAAACAACCCCGGTCAACTGACTACCGTTGCCAACAAACAAGCCGCCGGCGCTGACGTTGCCTGTGGCAGAAATTACACCGTTGCCCGTGAACAATCCTTGCAGTGTTGCTCCGGTGCCTGATACCACAAACACATTGGCAACACCAGTACTGCTCAGATTTATGGTGGAATCCGCAACAATTCTTATGTTGCTGTTGCCATTCTGGATACCTGTAAGACCACCAATATTATAGAGTTCTGTGAAGTTGTTATTGGTTTTCTCGAAGGCGGTGCGCAAGGGATCGCCCTGCCCGTCATTGGCTATGTTACCTACGTCAATTACTTGCTGTGTCATGTTCTGAGTCCTAGTGCAGTATTTACCAAAGTTGTCAACACAGTCTACAGACCTGAATTGCCACTAAATAAACACAATCGGAGCAACAAATGTCATATATTATCAACAACAGCCGCGGCGAGGTCCTGGCCGTGGTAGCAGACGGGACTGTGAATACCACCGCTACAGATCTATCTCTAGTGGGCCGCGCTCTCACAGATTATGGTACCTACGAAAACGAAAACTACGTATTTTTGCTGGAGAATTTTGCCAATAATTCAGCGCCACCGCAGCCTATCCTGGGTCAGCTCTGGTACAATTCTGACACAGACGTCATTTCGACCTATACCAGTGCCGATGCTTGGGTGGGCCTGGCCACCGAACCCTATGTGCAAGCTCAAAAGATTTCCCCGGCGTTTACTGGTATTCCCACAGCACCCACAGCGGGCGCAGGTACTGCTAGCACACAGTTGGCCACCACTGCTTTTGTGACCAACAGTCCACAGTTTGCAGGTGTACCTACTGCACCCACTGCGGCACCCGGCACACTGGGCAACCAGTTGGCCACACTGAATTATGTAACCACTAGTCCGGTATTCAGCGGTGTTCCGCTGACTCCTACTGCGGCCCCGGGCACAGCAACCACACAAATTGCCAGCACAGCTTTTGTGACCAACAGTCCGCAATTTGCAGGCATACCCACTGCGCCCACTGCTGCATTTGGTGATACCAGCACACAAGTGGCCACAACTGATTTTGTGCAAGGTATTCGTGCCAACACGGTGCTGACTGGAACTCCGACTGCACCCGTTGCCCCATACAATGACAACACTACTCAGTTGGCCACCACAGCTTTTGTGCAAGGTGAAAAGACCAGTCCAGTGTTTTTGGGTGTTCCTGAGGCGCCAACTCCAAGCATCACAGTCAGCAACACTCAGATTGCTACCACAAGATTTGTGACCAACTGGACCAATGCCTTGCCCACCATGAGTCAGCAAAATGCCAATGCTGTGAACATAACCGGTGGCTCTATATCAGGAATAACTCCGCTAGCAGTGGTTGACGGCGGCACAGGAGCTGGCACCGCAGCAGGAGCCAGATCAGGATTGCAGCTGGGCAACATTGCTGTGATGAACACCAGCAACATTGCTTTTACTGGCGGGTCAATTGGTGACACTGCTATCACTGGCGGCACAATTTCGGGACTGAGTGCTCCAGTTCCTGTGGCCAGTGGCGGTACAGGATCCGCGAACGCCGCAGGAGCAAGACTTAATCTAGGCCTGGGCACAATATCAACTCAAAGTGCTAGTGGTGTGGCCATAACAGGCGGCTCGATATCGGGCATTACTCCCTTGGCTGTTGCTGACGGTGGCACAGGTGCAGGTACTCCGCTTGACGCACGAGTCAATCTAGGCTTAGGAACAATATCAACTCAAAGTGCAGGAGCGGTGGGCATCACTGGTGGTACAATATCAGGTATCACTGTGCTCAATGCCAGTGGTGTCAACATCACCAGCGGCACAATCACGGGCATAACAGATCTAACAGTAGCCGACGGTGGCACAGGTGCAAGCAATGCCACTGATGCTAGAACCAATCTTGGTGCAGCAGCAGCGGCCACAACAGTCACGGTGGGCGCAGGTCTAACTGGTAGCGGCACCCTAGGCGCCAATCTTGTGATTGCATTTGCTGCAAATTCTAATGGATACGGCAACCGTTATGTAAGTACACTATCACCCACAGGCGGACAAGACGGTGACATTTGGTATCAAATTTAATATATGGGAAGAATAGTAGTTAGACCAGCCGGCTATACTGGCTTTTTGCAACAGCTGACCTGGGTGCAAGGCAACAACATTCAGGTGACTGCTCACCTATTTGGGGGTGGTGGTGGTGGGGGTGGCAACGACAGCAATGCAGGCGGAGCCGGCAGTGGCGGTGGTTATACTCAAACACAGTTCACTATCAGTGAAGGTGACGTGCTGGAAGTTGCTGTGGGCGGGCCGGGAACGGGTGGTGCTGGTGGGCGGAGTGCAGCTGGTGGTGGACCTGGCTCTAGTTATCTAGTTGATGCATCGTTGTTGTTTAACACCGCAGACACTGTTGATGCGTCAGTTTCCCGGCAATTCAATTCGGCCTATAGCACATTCTTAAACAGCTATGGAGTATGGGTCAATCCCACAAGTGCTGCTGTATTTGACAGAACTTATACCATAAACTTTCCTGTTACCACTTGGTATTCATTTATTGCCAGTGCCGATAACAGCGCCGACATCTATCTTGATGGAGTATTGTTGTTTGCAGCAACTAGTTTTCAAGGATCTGGCACTAATGGGTATTATCTAACAGCTGGAGTCAAGCAAGTCAGAATAGTGGGATACAACTCTGGAGGACCTGGTGCTGTGGCGCTGACCATTGGTGGCGCTGCCAACTTTGGTGGAGCATACGGCGGTTTTTCGGGCGGATCGGGCAGTTCAGGAGCCGGAGGTGGCGGCGGTGGCGCCACCGTTGTTTTGCTCAATGGTTCTGCACTAGGGGCTGCCGGTGGTGGTGGTGGTGGTGGTGGCGGGGGTAATACTGGCGCAGCACAAGGACAAAGTGCGCCCGGGGATCGTGGTCGGGCCACAATTGGCTCCAACGAAGGACAAAACGGCACCAGCAAATCTGGTGATGGTGGTGGCGGTGGCGGTGGTGGCGGTGGTTGGGGAGGCGGCAACGGCGGCACAGTACCCAGTGGTGATCAAGGTGGCTATGCCGGTGCTTATGGTGGCAGCTCCGGAGCTGGTCAAAATCCAAGTGGACGCTTTCCTGGAGGTCTCGGAAGTGGATACTACCGAGACGGCGTTGCTATGGGTGGCACCAGCGGTGGAGGCCAGGGTACTGCGGGGTATGCAGTATTTGAATTTGATGTTCCTGGCACCATAGTAAATACCTCTGCGGGTGGATGGGAGCCTGTCAGCGATACCTGGGTCAAAACAAACAGCACCTGGACCAGGGTTGCTACACCCTATATCAAACAAGGCGGCATATGGTATCCCATCAATGGTTATGCTCCTGTATTTGAAAATGTTGTAGGTAGATTTGGTGCAAGTCCTCGAGCGGCGGTGTCAGACACACCCGAGCCGTCGCCATACGAAAATGACCGCGGCGGCTGGGAACCACAAGGAAGAGGATGGGCGGATACAGACGGTGGCGCAGGTGCCGGTGGTACCAAAATTATTTGTACCAAATTGTATGAACTTGGGCTAATGAGTCAAGAAATATATCTAGCAGATCAGGCGTTTGGTGCTGAGTTGGTTCAACGCAGTCCAGACATATACAATGGTTATCGTGCCTGGGCAGAAATTGTGGTTGACTGGATGGACGGGGCTGGTCCCAAGATAATGCCCTGGATGACAGACGAAGACTTTGGTGTAGCGGTCAAAAAATGGTCAATCGCCTGGGCTCAAGATATTGCAACACCCTGGGCAGAAGAAATGGCATTCAAAATGAACAAGAAGTCCAAGGGCAGTCTCACAGGACGTATGATTACTGCCTTCGGCATTCCTATTTGTAAAGTAGTAGGCATGTGGCAACGAGTTATTGGTCCTAGCAAAAAACCAGCAGGTTTTGGCAAAGGATTGTCACTAGTTGCTGTTTTTATTATGTTTAAAGCGATTGCTGAATTGGGCCGAACAATTAAAAAACTTACATTATAAGATAAATCATGCATGTAGATTTAAAAGAATTATTAGCAGAACCCCACGAGATACAACGGCGTCGTATTGCAACCATACTGGGTCAAAAAAGCAGTTGTATTATTTTTAATGCTGTGATGACACATCGACAAGCTGTTGATGCAGCACTATTACGACAATTGCGTTATTTTGTTGATGTCAAAACTGCTGTTGATTATCACAATCGCAGTGAACCGGTTACGCAACGAATCATGGCTAGATCAGATTCAGTTGCTGTCTGGAATGAGATTTACAATCAGTATATCCCTGGCATTGCGGCACGGGTAGCAGCAGACGATGCGCCAGGTGCCTACACCTCAATCATGACCATGCTGACCCAGGTTGAATCTCGGTACTAGACTGAGAAACTGGATCCACAGCCGCAGGTGCTCTGTGCTTGGGGGTTGGAAATTACAAAGCTGGCGCCCATCGTATCTTCACGAAAGTCAATGTCAGCGCCTGTGAGGTACTGCATGCTCATGGCATCCACCACAATCTTTACTTCTTCGTATACAAAGTCAAAGTCATCCTCGGCCTGTGTTTCTTCAAAGGTAAAGCCATAGCTGAATCCCGAACAACCACCGCCTTGCACAAATACTCGCAGCATGATGCCCGGTTTGTTTTCTTCGGCAAATAGTTCTCGCAGTTTGGTCACTGCGCCAGGTTTGATATTCATTATAGTCTTTCGTTGCAAACGTCCCAGTTGATGATCTTCCAGATGTTGTCTACATATTTTTCTTTGTCGGACTGATAGTCCAGTGCCCAGGCGTGTTCCCACCAGTCCACCAGCACACAGATGTCTGTACGTACAGCATGATTTGCTATGGTTTTGATTGTGCCGCCAGTACTTAGATAAACCCAGCCCGAACCTTGTATCTTCATTGCAGTTTCTTTGAACTGCTCACGAAAATCTTCGTAGGTTCCAAAGTGTTCCTCTATTAGGGCCAGTACTGCACCACGTGGACGATTGGCACCCTTGGGAGCCCGAAGCTGAGGGAAAAATTTATTGTGCAAGAAGCTACCAGCACGATTGAAATCCTTGGTGTATGATCCACCTGTGTTGCTGTCATCTGCATTGTAGCGTTTGGCATAGCCCTTGGCCAGATTCTCGTAGTGATAGTTGATACTGTCTGCACTCATGACAGGTTCCAGATCTTTCTCGCCATAGGGTAGGGGAGTGGTTTCCAGCTTGGCTGGTCGTGTGCTGGCTTCTACAAGATCAATTGTGTTTCTGATGTCCATGATAATATTTATTTTCTTCTAGTGATTCGGCCACGAGCAAGATCATACGGAGTAAATTCCATTTCTACCCGATCTCCCAGTAGTACCTTGATGTTGTTTTTTCTCATGCGCCCCGACAAGTGAGCCAGCACCACAGTGTTTAGATTGTCTATTTTCACACGGAACATGGCAGAGGGCAGCACTTCCTCCACGTACCCTTCCATGTTTATGGTGTCTTCTTTCAACGTAGTTTTTCTTTCGTCATAGACTATTACTTAGCTGTAAAATCCAACTCAGCTGTGATTTTTTGCAGGCGATCAAATCGGAAACTGCGCCATTCGCCTTTTTGTGTATCATACACTCGAATACTGTGCGGATCTGATTCTTTTCGGGGCTTACGGCCTTCGGCTAGTCCGTCTAGATTGGCAGTGGAAGATCCAACAATCGCTGCTGGCACAGGCTTGGCCGGAATCCTGCCGGAATCTAAAGTGCATCGCATGCTGCGTTCAGTGCCGTCAGCTTTGACAAAATCAACTGTGATTTCGCTGGTGGCCAACAGATCCTTGACCCAGGCTCGTATGTCGGCCTTGCCCGCTTCGTCCGCTTCTTGATATTGTGTGCCTGGTTGATTTTTCAGCAAGCGGAACACTTGTTGTTGTTCCCAATCTAATGTATCCACGAATTCTCCTTTAAAAGTTAACGACCGTTTTTCTTCATGACCATTTCATTGCAAAAAACACAGCGTCCCAGGACTCTGCGAAACAAAATCTATACCGTTTGGGATCATTTCTACCGCCCCAGAAACATGCCCAGATTCCATTTTCTATCACACTCCACCGTCGGCCCAGATTTTCTCGGCACCAGTCATGTGCCACCTCCCAATTGGCTGTGGGAACCATGATCTCGTGATCCAGTTTTACCACTCCACGATCGTATCTGCGTCGTTGTGCTGAATTCATTGCCACCTCATCAAGAACCATGCAGCATGTTTTTCCTCTTGAAACTCAAACACACCTTCGCCTAGATACCCCCACCCATCGTCAATATGGCTACCGAATTGTTTCGAGCACCAATTGATGCAGGGACTCCATCCTTTATAATTCGGAGCGATTTTGGGTGCCATCACGCTGACCACATACCATCCGTTGACCGTGCTCATGACCACTTCAATATAAAAAAGGTTCTATCTCGTTCATCACGGAACCAATACTTACGATCACTGCCCACCCATAGTCCATCCATCATCCAATCACCGTTGCCGAATGTTTTTACCATCCACGTCCCCATCTCATCCCACTCCTTACGAGAGTAGTTGACTGGCTGGACCCAATGGGGCCATCGAGGTTGATTTTCAGCATAACCAGGCTCAAGTCTTTTTGTCGTCAGAAAACTATCAACATCATTGACCCATCTTGCTCGAGACACGGCACGTTTCTTTATCATACCAATCAGCCACGGCGCATCTTGGAAATTTCAATTGCTTCTTCGTCGCTGAACACAGGCACAGCATTGCTCTTGTGCATGGTGGCAATACCCTTGACCTTGGTACCTGTGTACACCTTGGGCGCAGCCAGCACAGCAACTCCACCGGTGTCGCGACTGGGAATGTGTGCGGTGCCTGCACGATCTGTGGTGCCAGTCAGGTTGTACACCAAGGGTTCTGCTTTCATGGCCCGGGCTCGTTTCTTTTCTTCTGCAGCCACGCCTTGACGTTTCAGGAGTTCTTTCCAGCTGGAATCCAACTCACGAGCCCGTTGTGCTTCGGCCGCATTGCGAAACTTTATCTTGCCCTTCTTTTTTCCGTTGAGACTGAGAGCAGGACCGCACAGGTGCATGGTCATTGAAATATCCTTTGTGTTCCAATCATGTGCTTATTATAGCACAGAGTAGATTAAAGAGCAATCAGTTGAAGGTTATTTGAACAGCACTAGAGCCATCATCACAGCCTGAACAATAAAGCCCAGACCAATTGTGATGATGTTCAGATTGTCCTTGAGCACTATGGCACGCAAAAACAGCAGTACCAAGGCACTCCACATGAACAGCACCAGATCCAGGCTGGGGGGACGATCGGTCAGGCCTGTGATCAGGGCCAGCATTGCTGGAATGGTGGCAGCATGCAACAAGATAGCTGCCAGCCAACCCAGAGTATCTGCCGAAATTCGAGCTAGAGAATTTGCCACAAAATCACGTGCAATGTTGATATCAAATGTCATGCTTTATCTCCGTAAAAAATATGGTTTCCGATTTTTTCAATTCGTGGCAGTTTCCAACCTGGGCTCACATAGTCCGCATGATAAAATAATGCGTTTTCGAGACTGGGCAATCGGAATTTTTCCAACAGCACCTTCTTGGCCACTTCTTCACTTTCTTTCCAGAGTGCAGCATGCACCGGTCGAATCTTGTGATTGTTTTCGCAGTACCAGCTGAACTGACACACTACCTTTTGATAAAATGTATTCTTCTGATACACCACTCCGCACACTGTGGAAGCGAATTTGCCCGATTTCACTCGATTCAGAGTAACTTGAGCAACGCCTACTTTTCCCTCAAAGGGCTCATTAGCAGCTTCCCAGTAGATGTTTCTTGTGAGACAATCCAGTTGCTTGATGCTTTCGGCAGCACTCATATAGCCCGGGGGCATGTTGCGATTGTCCTGACGCAGTTGATCCAGCTTGAAATTGCAGGCTGCAAACACAGCCGCAATCACCAGCGCAAGTCCGATGGCATTGAGAGCTCTGGCTCCCCATTTGATCACTATTGGGTTTTGATAGATTTTTGTTTTCATGGTAGTTTTACTTACTCAGTTGGGTTGAAATCCTGAGCAAACCGGGCCAAAATGGTAGCGTTTTGCCATTAACTAGGGTTTTAACCCCATTGACAATCACAACATCAAATCTGATGGATGTCAGAATGTACACACAGGAATAGGCATCATCTTGTGCAGGTTTCTAGCGCGGATCTCACGATATCGACGGAGATTGCGGGTCTGTTCTTTGCTGAGTTTTTCTGTCCAGACCATGGTGTCCAGGGCCATGGCCATTTCCAGTTCCGGGTAGGTCATGCCCAGTTGACTTTCGTCAGACCGCCCATCTGCCCAGAGCCCGTCAGTTGGGGCAGCGTCGATGATTTCTTGTGGCAGGCCCATCTCTTGCCCCATCGCCCAGACCTGAGTTTTGAGACAATCACCAATGGGGCTGATGTCCACACCACCGTCACCGTACTTGGTAAAGAATCCCACCCCAAAGTCTTCCACTCGGTTGCCTGTGCCCACGACCAGGCCGCTGCGAGCCTGTGCAATTTGATACAAGGTCATCATTCTCAGACGAGCACGTGAGTTGGCAAATGCCAGTTCGGATGTGCTGGTATAATCACCGTCGTCGGCAGCACAAAACGGACTGAGCTTTTTGTCAAATGCATTAAAAATACCAGTCAAGTCCATGCTCATGTGTGTGACATTTGCATAGCGTTCCAGTAACCAACCAGCCTGCAGCGAGCTACGATTGTCTAGCTTTTTGTCTTGACGAATGGGCATCTGTACCACTATGGTTTTAAGTCCAGTGAGAGCGCACAGTGCGCTGACCACACTAGAATCAATCCCGCCAGAGATTCCCACTACAAAAGTGGAAATTTTGGCACTGCGGGCATAGTCCCGGAGCCACTTCACAATGTGATTGATTTGTTTTTTTGGTGTCATGATTGATTTGTTTTGGATACGGTTTTGAGTTTTGTCCACATCTGAGATTTTTCTCGGCATTGCTGCTCTAACTCACGATAACGGTCGCCTAAGTCACGCAATTGATCCCATTCTGCTTCAAGTTTGGTATTGGGCTGCATCCAGTTCAGGCGTTCTTGTAATGCTTCTAGAGTGGCCTTGAGGCTTGTGCCGTTGATTGTGATATCTGCTGACTCACCGCGGAGCTCGATCTTGCCTGTGGGGTTGATAGACATTGGGGCCTGGCCAAAGTCAGTGGTGCCATTTGTCCATTGTCCAAGGCCAGTGGTAGTACCTGTCCAGGTATTGGTCGCACCATAGGCGCCGATGTTGCCAAGAACAGTTGTACCGGTCCCACCACCTATCGCAGTGATCGTACCAATTGACCCTGCCACGATGTTGCCATGAGACTGGACATTGGCGTGACTAGTGTACCACACCTGATCTAAGGCACTGCCGTCGATTGGGGGGAAGGGGATGCTTTTTTGATTTGCCATGAGCCATCTTTGAGATCAGTCCAGACCAAGGTGTCACCCACGGCCCAGCCCAGTTCGTCACATAATTCTTGTCCAAGATCCAGAATCAACTGTTCCGGATCTTCAGGATCTTCAATTAGCCGACGGATTTGTGTGTTTGGTATTGTCATAATTGTTTGAATGTCGATGCCAGGCCGCTAACCGAGACAGCTTCTCTTGAAGAAATTGATCTCGTTGCAGCGGTGTTAGTATTGTGGGCCATTCAGTAGGAATCCTAACAGGCAATTGAAGATCCCTCGGGATCATTTTGCCACAGTGGCCAGGGCTTCTTTTTCAGCTGTGATTTCCTTGCGGCGTTCTTTGATGCCCTTGCTCATTTCTTGCAGAGCTTTTCTAGCACGAGCTGCGGCTGCTTTCACTCCCTTGGCTGTGAACTTTTCATTTTCTGCAATGTATGTGTCGTAGGCTGCTACGATTGATTCGTGTTGTGTCATTTTGATTTCTCCTTGATGATGACTATATTCATGCCCTGAGCCACAGCCTGTTCCAGTTTGGCACTGTAGCTCTCAGCGTCGAATTCTATGATCTGATACTGTTGTCCCGACAGCCAATCCTCCAGACACAGATCCTGATGAAATACCGAATCGGATTCTGAACTGCCTGCTGCCAACAAAGCCTCGTGCCAGGTGTACTGTGTGAGTGTTCGACCCGGGGCTATGAAGTTCTGTATCATAAAGTAATTATACACTATACCAGATGCGTTGTCAAGAAATCAGCCTCCGCAGGCACTGTCAATTAGTCCAGATAGATGTGTCTTTTGAGCCAGGTGTCCCAGATGGCAATGTTTGCGACACTGCCGGTCCAGGTCACCTTGAACATTTCGAAACTGCGTTGATCATGCAGCATCATTCTGGATCCTGACACGGTGGCATTTTCGATTCGGTTGTTTCGGATCCAGGTTCGGAATGCTGCCTCTGCTCCTGTGCTGTGGTGCATGATCAAGACATACAAGGGATCCACTGCACGATACGTGGGACTGGACATCAATGAAGCACAGTGCCCGGAGGTGGCGCTTGATGTGTTTTCAATTCTTCGACCACTTTGGCAAACGAGTTACCTAGCTCTATGCGTTGGTGATCAAATTCTTTTGCCACGTCTTCGTCCACACCCAGCAAACGCATCATGCCGCCCATGTGTACTTCTTGGATACCACTCTCATGCAGCACAGTCATGAGAGTCAGCATAAGATCTTTGACTTTGAATTGTAGTTCTTGTGATGATTGCATTATGTAATTATGCACACAAACAAGAAAGCGGCTCAAAGCCGCCTTCTTTTAGCGCAAGGGCTGCTTACTGAGCAGCTTCTACCATGGCCACTGCTGCCTCAACGGCACGAGCACGGCTTGCAGGAGTTTTTACCTTGACCCCAGCGATCTTGATCTCGCCTTTCTTGGCCAATTTGGTTTTCTCTGCCAATTTGTTGGCAACCACATAACTGGCATCACCAGTCAATCCTTTGTCTTGCATGAACTGCAGAGCTTGCAGTTTTGTCATGGCATGCGGCAATTCTTCAAGAGTGATGTTGGTGCATCCTGCCTTGTTGAGAATCTTGATACGTGCCACCAAGTCGTTTGCAAAACGAGCCTTAGTTGTGCCATCGGGATTAGTTGCGGTACCAACTACAGTAAAGAGTTTTTCGTTTTTCATCATGTGCCTTTCAAAGCTGCCTGTCAAGTTAAAATTAATGCTGTTTTTTGCAGCATATCTAAATTATAGCACAGAGTGGTATTGAAGTCAACCATTTTGTGCCACTTAGATTCTTTATTTGCCCAATTCCTGGGCATTTGATTTGATCACATCCACACCGCGATCAGCAATTCGAGCAATACCCGAAAAGCCCACAGTTGCCACGACCAATCCCAATACAAAACCAATCAAGAGATTACGCATTATGCTACTACCTTTTCAGTTGTCAAAGCTTCTGTCAATGCTGTCAATGTCCGGCTCAGCGGTGTGTCTTCATAAGTGTCGCCACAATACCATACACCATCTCGCATGATGTAGTAATACTCAGCACCACAGTCGTTGCACAGTTCCAAGAACTCGTCGAAGCTTTGGCTTACCTCAAACTCTTGACCTTTTTCTTCGCGATCACGCATGTAGAAGGTGGTCCAATTTTCAGTCAGTTCTTTGTATGCTTGCACTTCTTCGGCTCGCAATTCAAACTGACTAAACGCATGCTTCTCACCAATCTCTTTGCCCAGGGTGCTCAGATTGCCCAGGGCCACTAAGTGGTTGGCTCGGGCTGAGTCATAGTGTTCTTGCAGGATACGGCCATTGTGCGCGAGATATCCGTCCCAGTGACAATAAACGCTCTTGCACTTGTCTCCATGCATGACGCCGATTCTGCTTCGTGTGCCCATTTCTGACTCCTGTTTGTTGCTGTCTAAGTGTTAATTATAGCAGAATGGTGAATATTGGTCAATCAGCACGAGAGCACATGTAAGCATCAATACCGTGTTGGCGCAGGACCTCGGCATAGGCTCGAGCACCTGTTTCTTTGATGTCCATGCTTTGCGTGAAGCTACCACCAGGGTTCCACAAGCTCAGGCCGCCGCCGTACTCTTTGCGAAAGCCCACAGCCTTGAGCGCACGGCCCAACTTGGTGCTGGCCTTTTCATTAACTTTGACCCAGGCAAAACCACAGTAGCCGGGCTCACCATGTTTGGCACGAAATTCTGCTTCGGCTCGTTGTGCAGCAGCTTCAGCAGTGTTGTGGACCGATTCAATATTGTCTAGTGCAAGCATTTGGTGCTCCTTGTTGCTGTTTAAGTGTTAATTATAGCAGAATGGTGAATATTGGTCAACCAAAATTCTGGTGGCTATTTTCCAACTCTTTGATTTTTTCCACGGTGTTCCAGTAGCCCGAATTGTGCAGAGCCATTTCATAACTGCCATCTTGGCAGCTCTTCCAGTGTGCTTGAGACTTCAGGATGGCCTCTGCACGGGCCCGTAATGTTTCTAGTTCAGTCATACAGTCTCCTTTGAAATATCTAACAGTTCTTCCCAGGCTTCCTCGATGGTGTCGTAGCCACACATGTCATAGGATCCATCGTAGAGTCGAACATAGAACTTGCCGTTGCCCGGGCTGGCTTCTGTGTCCAAGCCTGCTTCGCCGAAGCTGGGGATAACTCGCATGGTACAATCAGTCATACAGCCACCTTGGCAAAGTAACGGTAGGGCAGGCCCACAAGGTAGCACAGGAACTCGTCATCACCGTTAGAACCTTCTGCTTCGTGGATCCAACGCAGGGCCATGTCACGGTCCTTAGCACCGCAGGCCAGGATGCTCAGTATCCGCATCTCAAATTCATGCGCGGATTTGTCCTCGGCGATCTTGCGCTCGCGTTCGTTGTCCAGGATAATGATCTGGAGTCGATCCAGATCTGCTTCGATCTCTGCTTCGGTGCAGAGATCCAGGCGTATGTGACGTGGGCGGAAGCCGTGTGCATCCTTGTACATGTCCCAGAAGATGCACTCTAGTTCTTCCCGGCGTGTCATTGTTTCCATCATGTGCTCCTGTTTGTTGCTGTCTATGTGTGTATTATAGCAGTTCGGGCAATATTGGTCAACCGATCACTACCACGCGACGAGTACCTTCGTAGTCACCTTCATCTTCGTACATGTTGTCCTCGTCCATCAACTTGTCCATGCGATGGTACTCGCTGTACTTGACCAAGGCCAGATCCACACGGTCCACAGAAGGGGCAACCTGGGTCTGCCAGTGATCACCATAGTTGTAGCTGAAATGTACTTCTGCGTTCTGATCCAGATAGCTCAGCATCTCGATGAGTTCTTTGACTTGCATGGATTATTCTCCATCTTTCATGGCATATTCAAACAGGATCCACTTGGCACGATTCAGCAGTTGGCGCTGATCTTCCTGGATATTGGCCAGAGTGTCTGAATCATAAGGGCCGTAAGCCATCATCTCTTGACAATCGCTCAGGAGACTGGCCGCCATCATGGCCGGGCCTGAAAAGCGGAAAGTGATACTGGATTCAACTGCTTCACGCATGCCTGCTTCGGTCACGCCATACATGCGGACTTCACGCTTTTGTTGCTCTGTCAGTGCTTGGTAAGTTGCTGTAGCCATCTGGTACTCCTTGTTGCTATGTGTGTATTATAGCATTTGGGCGAATAATGGTCAACCGTTGTGTTTCTTGTTGAAAGCAGGGTCTTCTTCGGGGGTAGCAAAGCGTGAGGGATAGGAATGATCCAGGAACTTGAACAATTGCACCGGTTTCCAGTATCGGTGCAGGATATTGTTGATCACCACTATACCTATAGTGATCACCACAAACCCCAGCATTGTCAAAATGCCACCTGCAAGAAAGTTTGAAGCTTGTTCCAGGTTCATGTCAGTAGACTTCTTTGAGAATCTCAAACTTTTCTGTGGGATATTTGGCCTGGAACTCTTCGGACTTCACATAGTCGTTGTAGGCTTTTGCATCAAAAAATACTTTTCGAAACACACTTGCAAGTTGTCCTTTGAGACAAACTGTGAGATAAACCGATTTTGCTTTGCCTGCCATTTCATGCTCCTAGTGTTAAGTGTTGATTATAACAGATTTGATATTAATGGTCAATCAGGTTCCATAACTGTTCAGTTGGTACCTGATGCTGATTGTACCCTTCCAGCACCATGTTCAGGTAACCGCGGCTGGGCTGGAAGTCAGGTTGTCCGGGTTGCATGCTGTAGCAAATGGCCAGAACAATTCTTGATCCCTGACTCACTCGCACACGATGTCGACCATAGTAGATGGGATAACCTTCCAGTTGATCCAGATGGTCTAGGTCTTGATCTGTGATGCTCCAGAGTACACCGTCCACATAACTGCCCACGCAGGGCACCACATCCGCATGGACAGCAAATCTAAAAACATGATCAATCAGTCGAGCATGACCCAGGCTGTGAGCGCCCGGGCACCGCCAGGCCATTTCATCCTGATTGGTATTCATGCCGTATGCAAAATAAAGTTGAGAATTGTTCATGATCGTGCTTTCATCAACTTTCCAAATTCCTTGGCCGAGTAGTAGTCGATCAGTCTGCGCTGGATCATGGTCAGTAGGTCACCAGCAGCATCATCTGAAATAAACCGCACCGGGCAACGCCCCCAGGTGCGATCCCGTTGAAATTCTGCAAACCATTTCCGATGTAGTCGATTGTGGGCGTCAAACACTGTCCAGGGACGACCGTTAAATAACAATGTGCTCATATCAAATTCCAAAATGTTTGTAATGACTATCTAGATTCCAAGTTGTGGTATCAACCGCAACACCATCATGTGTTTCCACCCGCACACCAAGTGACTGATACCGTTGCCAGAACCAGTAGATGTCCGGTGTACTAGAACCCAATCGAGTTGAGTTTAGCTTCTTGTGTTTTGCGGCACTCAAGCGACAAGTTGGAATGTTCAAGGCTTCATCCACTGTGAGTCGATCGTGCAACAGCAAGTCTCTTGCCACTGCTGCTGGGATCACATGTTCAAACTCAGTTTTAACACCATGTGCTAGACCCTTTTCATAGTAATGCGCACCAATGTTTTCTTTGATGACATAACCATGATATCTGCGCAACAAGAAGTCCATGACGTCACGAATCAATCGTGCAGTCTGATCTTCAACCTTTAGGCGTCGATAAGTCCATACACATATATTGAGTCCACGCCCACAAAATTTATATGTGGCATCATAGCTGGCGCCACCGCGCTTGACTGGTGTGGGTTTCTTTTGTGCAAACCCATCAACACGTTCCATTAGTGTTTTCATGTTAGAACAAGTCCTTTGGGTCCAGTACAAATGCACTGAATGGTTGCTTGGGAAACTTGAACTTTGCACCCTTGGGTTTGGCCCAGCTCACATTAAGTTGGTGCCAGAAAAATGCAAGACCTTGTGGGGTGTTCTTGGCATTGCGCGGTGCATCGGGCCACAAGTTCTTGGGCATGCCCTTGTGCATTTTGTTGTAGGCATTGATGTTGGCTTCATGCACCTGAGTCCAGTAAGGGCCACGGGCATCAAAGTTCGCACCAAACAGAGAGATGCAGTGTTCAGTCAGGTCCACAATGTCAGCATCCGAGTACACAATGTCCTGCTGCTCACACAGATTCAAAAACTCAATGATGATGGGACTTTCCTTGCTGTTGATAGCTCGTTGCTGCACATCCACAATGTGTCCGGCATACACTGAGAATTGCCGCACAACTTCAACGCTGGATTCCATGACTTCGTTGAGACGACTCAAGGCACCAATTTGTGTAGTGTTGTTGAATTTCTCCGCAGTCACAAACACACCAGCTGTGTCAAGGTGCTTCCACTTGGCATGTGCATCGACCCAGTCTTGGTCGGTGACACCATCAACTTCAACACCATACACCATCTGTTCAAAGATGTCAATGATGTCCAGGGGCTTTTTGCCTGCGTTCTTGCCTGAAGTGGTGTTCATGTTGATGAACAGGTTGCGCAGATCGGCACGGCTGGTGACATCATAGATGTTGGCCGGAACCATCACAGTGGTAAGGTCCAGGTTGAGTGCATCACGTGCAATCAGGTACATGGCCAAGGCAGTGTGTTGGCTATCCCATGCACCCCACACACCGTTGTGCCCAAAAACCTGCATGGGCTGCGCCTGATAGTCACGGAAGTTGGTGATGATCTTGATAATCCACTGCAGGTCCGGTTCGCGTTGCATGGTGGTATCAATCATGATGTCCATCAAGGGAATGTCGTTTGCTTGCACCAAGCGAAACAGTTTGCGGTTGTTGAAGTCCTTGACATTTGGGTAGCTCTTTTTAAAGGCCTGGATTGCCTTTTTGAGGCTTGACACCCAATTTGCCTTTGCCTGTGCGGTGGGCAAAGAGTTGATGGTGTCGTTCAACCGATCAACCAGGGTGATAAAATGCGAGGTGGAGTTGCGAAATTTCGCGTTGCGCTGAGTCGCGTAGAGAGAGTTGGCCTGTGCCATGGTGGTTCCTTAATTGGTAGCGAATATAGCACGAGCGACCGAATTGTCACTGGCACTATTTTTATCACTAGCTAATAAAATAAGTCAATTTCTTAACTTGTGTCAAGTATACTACACAATAGATTTTTAGTCAAGTCTTTAAAAGAAAAATCCGCATCTGATGCGGATTGTTGTGATTTTACAACACTCTTATGGCTACTTTTTGGTGCCGGCTCACTCTCCCAATGTATTCATATTTGATGCCGTACATTTTGCAATGCTCTTGCCAGGCTTTGAATTCATCCAACTGCCAACCTGGATAGTTGATGTACTCATCAAACACAATTACTGTACCGGACACAATGCTGTGTTTCAAGTTGTTTAAAACTGTGACAGTGCTAGAATACAAATCACAATCCACATGCAGTAATGCAATAGGTCTGGCCAATTGAACTTTTTCTATGAAGCCAGGCAAGGTCTGATCAAACCATCCCACCCACAGCTGACAATTTTTTCTTACTCGAGGCAAGTTGCTACGTGCAAAAAAACCTTTGCGCATGCGGCTGGTCCAGTCTTCGGGCAAGCCCTCAAAGCCATCAAAGCCATGCACAGGTTTGTTGGGCAACCAATATGCAAATTGATTCAGTGTGCGACCAGTTGCTACGCCAAATTCTAGCACTGTGCCCCGGGACAATAAATCAGCGTCAAGTTGCGTGGTTGCAATCCATTTGTGGAGATCATAGTCAGTGTCAAAGTTGGGCACAGCTCTCATGTGTTGTAAAACATACCGAGCCGATTCTTCTGACGCTAATCTTACAGCAGTAAACTCTGTGTCAATCACATCAGTATACATGCCCAACAGATGTTTTTGTGCGGTTGTTGGTTGTGGATATCTTAGCCACTCCTCAACACGGTCTTGAATTTTATAAAAATCAATCATGATATTTTTCTTTCGTTTGTTTGTCGATCACTGTAGTACTTTTGCCCTATGCGTCGAATGGTGTCTGCTGCGGTCTGTGGGCTGGCTTCAAACATGTTGCGAATGTCATCCTCACCGATACCAGGTGTGGCAGTGATTAGGTAAATTTCGTAGTGGCGTTGGCTGTTGTAACGAGCCCGCAATTGCCAGTGCATGAGTGCCGGCAAGGTTGGAGGCTCGGCACCTCGGAGCAAGGCAAAGGTAATGTCTGCGGGATTTGGTACCGACTGCACTGCTTCAAGACCATTGCAGTCCCACATCACAGCAAAGATGCCCTCACGTTCGTCACTCATTGATCTGCTCCGGTATTTGTCATATGTTTGATTATAACACCATAGCAAACAGCAGTCAACCTGGTTATTGTTCAGTTTCTGTGGGCGGTGTTCCGCGAATCTGGTCCAGGTCCTGGAACAGTCGCTTTTCTTGCTGTGTTGGTTCGTTGAAAACTTTACGAGGATTGCCACACATATGACACTTTGGATTGCCACAATTCATGGCATGGCGTTTGGCAAACTTGTGTGGCTCATCAACTGGCACGCCGTATGTTTTTGCAATCCGGGTCTGCTTTTTCACAGCATTGTCATCCCGGAGCAATCGCTTGCTGTGATTGAATTTGTCTTGTTCTGTGCTCATGATTATTGCCATTGTAGAGTGAATGCAAACAGATCACGTTCTGTGTCAAAATAGAAAATATAGTGCCACTGATCATCTCCTGATCCCACCAGTTCCCAGCGCCAGTCACTCAGTAGTTCAGTTCTGCACCAGGTCAGCATGCGATCCAGAGTGCCCAGCTTTTTGTTGACCTCACAGGAATACACAAAACTTTTACGCTCACGAGTGTCAGTTAATTCAACTTGCATTACAATTAATTATGTTCACATCCACTTTAGCTGGTAAAATGTAGCCAATGCAGGATTCACAAAATCAAAATGCGCCGTATAATCCATGGGCAACCACGCCCATTCAAAATCTTGCCCTTGAATCAGCCCGTCACCGATCAACTGATTTTTGAACCGAATACTATCATCAGCTGTGGCATTTTGCACAGTGAGTCTGGTCAAGGACGACTCAGCCATTCTTTTCGAATCAGATTATCACAGCGTACCCAATCGCGCTCGTAGAAGATACGATTGTCGCGGATGTCAAAGTGATTGCAAAAACTCTGACCATAACGTATGTTTTGTAGGGCCTCAAATGTGTGATTGCGTTGCCATTCTAGATAGCTGTCTAGATCAATTGAGTTGAGTTCTGCACTGGGTTCGTGACGTTGTAACAGTTGCTGAGCCATTTGAGTGAACATCGAGTCCTTTAGGTTGTGAATCTGTAGCAGTGCTTTTCGACAACCTTCATGACTTGCTCCAGGCAATGTATCCGCCATTGGTCTCGCTCCAGGGACAGTATTTTTCCCACAGTGCAGTGGCTTCTGCACCTGCCGCGGCTCGCATGGCTTGATCTAGTGCTGGTCGAGTAACGTATCCTGCATGACCCCAGTCATGTGTCTTTAACAAAGTTTCTAGTTTAGTCATTGGTTCCTTACCAGTTTGAGTTATCAGTGATGTCTTCTTCAAAATCACGTTCCACCTGAGTCTTGTGGAACATGGCGCGATGGCTGGCCCCGATACCAGACTCGTGACTCTCACGTATGGTCACACCGTAAATATTCAAGTCCAGGGCAAAGAATGTCGCCAGGCGTTGCACTTGTTCTCGAGTCAAGGACAATTCCGTCATACTTCAACTGTGAGTAATCGCCAGTCAGCGGCCCGTGGCTCATGGCCAACATAGCCACGTGGATTACACACCACACGAGTAGTACCAATCTGGTAGTCAAAATCATGATGAGTGTGACCATGTGTCCACAATCGTATCCGTGGATGATCAAGAATAAACTCATTCAGATCACTGCTGTATGCACCATTCACCATGTGCTCGTCTGCATACTGTGCCGCAGTGCTGAGTCTGCTGGGACTGTGATGACCCACAACCACATACTGCCGATCAGGCCGGGCCGCAATAGCAGTTTTCACAAACTCCAGCATGGCCTTGTGTTCTTCCACAGTGTCTTCGGGTGTGAATCTGGCCACACGAGTATGAAAGTTACCATCTGTG
>Ga0181356_1000229_pt1 | contig 23631 bp, 42 predicted proteins | sample Fa13VDMM110SN_FD_130104 | JGI IMG/M metagenome (GOLD analysis project Ga0181356, IMG submission 130104) | Freshwater viral communities from Lake Michigan, USA - Fa13.VD.MM110.S.N | ecosystem: Environmental > Aquatic > Freshwater > Lake | place: USA: Michigan | collected 2013-09-24 | reverse complement strand
GAACGTAGTATTTACAAGGAATTTAAAAAATAATCAAAAAAAAATAAAAATAAATGTTAAAAAAGTTTGCAGTTATTAAAATAAACATTAGTTTTACATATAATTATTAACGAAAACAAAAACAAACACTATGAAAAACTTTAAACTAACAAAAGAACAAATTTTAAACATTAAAGAAGGTCAAAAAATAACATTTAATTATTTTGGCGATGTTTATACAAAAAAAGTTCAATGTATTTATGAACCGGCTTGGAATAAAGGTAGAGTTGATTTACTTAAATTTAACGTAAACAAGATAGGTTGCGGTACAGGTTGGACAGGAGTTGAAGCATTCCAAATAATAGAAGTAAAATAAAAAAAACAAGGGGTGCGACTTGATTAACGCACATTAATTTAACATTTAAAAAATAAAAAAAATGAAAGCACAATTAAAAGAAGTTCAAAAATTACTTGACAAAATGACATTTTTAAAAGAACAAATAGCAGAAGAATTACAATCTTTGATGGAAACAAGAATAGAACACTTCGACGAAAAAAGCGAAAAATGGCAGGAAAGCGAAAAAGGTTACGAATTTCAAGAAAAAACCGACGAAATGGAAAATTTTGCTGACGAGTTCGACACGAACATAGATGACGCAATAAGAGAACTAGAAGACCAAATAGAAAATTTTTAACTAAATAAACAATTTAAAACTAACAAAATGGAAAATAGAAATTTAGGAGTATGGAATAGAGGTTGGGAATTAACATACGATTTTGCAGGTTGGCAATACTCAATTGCAGGTACTTGGGAATTTAACGACTATGACGAAGTAAGCGAGTTTGCATTTATTGAACTTGATGTTGAAGTAAGCGAAAAATGGATAATTGAAACTGACGACCATTTACAACCGCACGTTCTAGGAGTTCGTATTTTAGAAGATTTGCGTTTAGAAATGCAAGAAATAATAAATAGCGATTTATCAAACTTCGATTTTTGGGAATGGAAAGTTAGCAATGACGATAGTAACTATAATTTTTATCACGAACTATGAACACAGGAACAATTTACGAGCAAATGGATTGGTGGCAACGACAATGGCGCGGTTCATTTGATTTACACCTTTATTTAGAAATATGCAGAATAAAAAAAAACGAACAAATAAAATTTAAACCTATGAAACGATTTAAAGCAACATTTAAAACTTGGGCGTATGTTGGCGCGCCAATGAAGTTAGAAACACGAATAGTTCAAGCATACGACTTTCAACACGTCAAGAACTTAATACAGAAAAACGACGATATTATTTTAGAAATTAAACAAATAGAAAAATGAAAGAAACGGCAGTAGATTGGTTAGTACACGAATTGGATAAACAAATGATTGAACGAGATAAGTTTGACGCTTTTGATTGGATATTTGGAGACTTAATTAAACAAGCAAAAGAAATGGAAAAACAACAAATAATTGAAGCACACGGAGCCAAATTAAAGAAAAGCCAAATAATAGAGGATTACGAGTATTGGTTTAGCGGTGAAGATTATTACAATAAAAATTATAAATATTAAGTAAAAACTATAAAAATGATAGAACTAATAAAAGAAATAATAGAACAAGACGGTTTAAACATTAAGAACCGCAAACGCGAAATAGTACACAAACGAATTTATTTGTTTAACACGTTAAGAAAAAACGGTTATACGCTTAAAAGAATAGGTAGTTTATTTAATATGAACCACGCGACAATTTTACACGGTTTAAGAACTTACGAAAATTTAACTGATGTAAACGACAAAGAATTAAAATCGGACACCGAGTATTACAAACTTCTTTTGAGTTTAGACCGTCCACAAGTTGATTTAAGAAATGAGATTAAAGAAGCAAAAAATTTAAGTGACTTGCGCAAAGTTCAGCAAAGAATTAAAAACAATTTTTACTAATGGCTGAAGAAAAAAAAGGATTTGTTTTGTACTGCGACATATTGCACACAATACAAAAATTAAACGACGAGCAAGCCGGAAAATTGTTTAAACACATATTGCTTTATGTAAATGATTTTAATCCAACGTGCGAAGATTTAATAACTGAAATTGCATTTGAACCGATTAAACAAAGTCTAAAGCGCGACCTGTTAAAATGGGACGATAAGAAACAAAAACGAAGTGAAGCAGGAAAGGTAGGCGCAAACAAAAGATGGCAAACGATAGCAAACGATAGCAAACGCATAAAACCGATAGCAAAAATGCCTGTAAGTGTAAGTGTAAGTGTAAGTGTTAAAGATACATATAGGCGCTTCGCGCATTTATCTATTTCAAATGATGAAGTAAAAAAGTTGCTAGAGAAAAATACACAAACACAGATTGACAATGTTTTAAACGACATTGAAAATTACAAGCAAAACACTAAATACAAAAGTTTATATTTGACTGCGTGTAAATGGCTACAAAAAAACGAACCGATAAACGAAGGAATAAGTCCTGAAGAATTAAAAGCAAAAAAATATGGATACTTTAAATAAAACAGGTTCAGCGATTGAATACTTGTTGAACTATCGCGACGGAAAAATAAAACACGGTTTAGAAATTGAGAACGGTCTTGACGAATATTTAAAGTTTAAAAGAAAACAAGTTTGTATTATTCTTGGACACGATAACGTAGGAAAAACTTATTTCATAAATTGGTATTTTTTAGCACTAGCATTAAAACACGAACTGAAATTTATTATTTGGAGCGGTGAAAATCAACACGGACAAATTTTGCGAGATTTAATACAAATGTATTCGGGACAACAATTTAAAACTTTAACGCACGAACAAATCGTTAGTTACACAAGTTATTTAGAGCAATATTTTACATTTGTTAAAAACGACCGTTTATACAAACCCGAAGAATTATTTGCTATATTTGAAAAAAGCGAATGTGACGTTGCACTAATAGACCCATTTACAGGTTTAGACCGCAATATGACATACGAAGGAAATTACAACTTTATGAACGCCGCACGACAATTTGTAAACAAAACAGGAATGACCGTTTATATCAATACACACCCAAACACCGAGAGCGGCAGAAACTCGAATATTTACACAGAAGGAGAATTTAAAGGGCATTTAAAAAGTCCGTTAAAAGACCATATTGAGGGCGGAAAAGCATTTTTAAATAGGTGTGACGATATGCTAGTAGTTCACAGACTAATTAAGCACGACGTTATGAAATACGTTACTTGGATTTCTACTGAAAAAATCAAAGACATAGACACAGGCGGAAAGCATACAGGATTAAACGACCCTGTTTATTTAGAATACAATTACGGTTTAGGATTTAGAGTTTACGGAAAAGACGTTTTAGACAAACATAGACCAACAATAAAATAATATGGAACTTGAATTATTGAGTAGCAGAATTAATTTAAATCACGTTTGTTTAAAATTACAAATAAGCATTGAAGAAATAAAAACGAAACATTCAAGTAGAACAGATTTAATAACGTCAATGGAGCAAAGTTTGTACGAAATAAAAAAAGCAATGTTTGTTTATCAAACGCTAGAAAAAGAATTTAGAGTTGCTAGACAAATTAATTTTGATTTGCAACATTTAAATTTAGAGTTGAAACAGGAAGTAAAAGATTTAAAAAAAATAATAGAATTTAACAACGCCGAGTTATGAGAAAAAACATTTTATTTGGCGATTTGGAAGTTTACGACGGCAAAAAAAAAGTTATGATTAAAAAAGCCGTTTTTACTGAAGGCGCACAAGTTTACAAAAAAATGAATATTATTAAAATTCATTCGTTTAAAATAGTTGGACAAACTGACACAAAAAAAAACATTTAAAACTAAAAATATGAAGCAAATTAAATTAACTAATAAAATAATAAACGACAAATTTACTCAATATGTTTTTGATACTTTCGACATTCAAAACACGGAAGAAACTTCAGTTAGTATTGCAATGAATTTTGGATTATGCAAAACTTTTGATTGGAACATAGGCGTAATTTATGGTGGAAGCGGAACAGGTAAAACAACACTTTTAAAACAATTTGGCGAAATAGAAACAATTAAATTTGATTTTGAAAAAGCGTTAATATCAAATTTTGATTGGCTAGAACCACAAGAGGCAACGTCGTTATTAAGCGCAATCGGATTAAGTAGTGTTCCAACGTGGTTAAGACCTTTTCATACTTTGAGCAATGGAGAACAATATCGCGCTGAATTGGCTTTTAAAATCGGAAAAGCAAAAGAAAGCGAAGTAGTTTTAATTGACGAATATACGTCTGTCGTTGACCGCGACGTGGCTAAATCTATGTCCTTTGCACTACAAAAACACGTTAGAAAATACAACAAAAAAATTGTTTTGGCTTCCTGTCACTTTGATATTATGGAGTGGTTATTGCCTGATTGGACTTACTCACCACTTAAAGGGCGTGTTGAAAGGCACGAATGCCGAAGGCAAAGCAGACCAACCATTGAACTTTCGATATTTCGATGCCGATATGAAACTTGGAACATTTTCAAACAACACCATTATATAAGCGAAGACTTAAACAAAGCGGCAAAATGTTTTTGCGTAACTTGGAATGATAAACCTGTTGGTTTTTACGCTTTTTTGCCTATGCCTAGCGGAACGGTACAAAATGCGTATCGTGGAAGTAGAAGTGTAGTTTTACCGGATTTTCAAGGATTAGGAATTGGTTTTGCAGTAGCAAAATATTTACATAAACTATACACAAAAGACAATAAAAAACTTTATGTTAAAAGCGTTAATCCTGCACTAGTTCAAAAACGACTAAATGACAAAGACTATAAATTTAATGGAATAACAAAATCTTCCGAAGAGGGCGGTAAATTAAAAGGAAGAAAATTAAGAGATAGCCCCGCGTATTCGTTTTTATTTATAGGAGATACGTCCGAAATTAAAGACGAAGAATTAAACATACTAAAATTTAACGCAGACGCTTGGAAAAATGTTGCACAAAATCAAATAAGTTTATTCTAATATGAAGAAATGTTTTAACTGCAAAGAAGAATTTACACCGTTTAACACACTACAAAAGTTTTGTTTAAACAATGAGTGTATTAAAAAAATGATTGAATTACAAAAACTAAAGGAGTGGAACAAGAAGAAAAAAAAGTTAGTCGAAGAACTTAAAACAACTAGCGATTATTTAAAGATTGCGCAACAAGTTTTTAATCGTTACATAAGACACCGCGATAACGGTCTAAATTGCATATCGTGTAACAAACCTTGCAAAAAAGAAAACGCCGGCCATTATTACTCGCAGGGCGGACATTCGGCAGTAAGATTTAACGAGGATAACGTACACCTGCAATGTGAACATTGCAATACATATTTGAGCGGTAATCTGTTGAATTATCAAGTAGAAATAAAAGAACGAATAGGCGCGCAAAAATTAATGGAATTACAAGCAATTGCACACGACGTTAAAAAATGGACTAAAGACGAATTAAAAGAAATAATAGAAATCTATAAACAGAAACTAAAATGAGATTTGAAACAGGTGAAGATTTAGAACGCGAGGAAATTTGTATAAAGTTTTTTTGCGATAAGTTTAATTTGACTTATTGCAAACTAAACGAAAATGATGTAGATTTTACAATTTACAAAGATGAAAAATTAATTTCTTATGCTGAAGTAAAAGGAAGAAATAAAAACATTGCTGAAGCGTATCCGTTGCCTGTTGCGTGTAGAAAATTATTAAAGTTAGCAGATAAGAAAACAAACCCATTAATTATTTGGGATTGCTTCGACGGAATAATTTACGCAAGGATTGAGCAAATAGAGGGAGTTGTTAAAATGGGTGGTAGAAAACCTCGCGAAAATTCAACAAATGATATTGAATTAATGGCTTACTATAACAAACAATCAAGTTTAAAAGAAGTGTTTAAATAATACTTTGTTAATTATTAAAAGCAAATTGTTAATAACTTTACAAAAATAAATGTTAATAAACTTGTGAGATATTAAAACAATCTGTATATTTGCATATATTATTTAATTAATTAAAACTAAACACTATGAAAAACCAATTTAAAATTAACGACGGTGGACGCTCAAAGTACCACGAATGTAAACGCAAAATGGACGCCGCCGGCGACTGCGTAATTAGAGCAATTGCAATCGCTTTAGATTTAGACTATTTAGAAGTAAAAAAAGAATTGTTTGCAAGAGCAATCGAAAATGGTTTTATGCCGAATAGTTCGCAAACTTATGAAGCGTTTTTATTACAACGCGGTTGGATTAAAAAATCTCCTGTTAAATATAAAAGCGGAAAAAAATATAAACTATTAAATTTACCAATTAATGAAACTGCAATAGTTCACACAACGGGTCACGTTGTCGCTTTAGTTAATAACGTTGTAAACGACACTTGGGATTGCAGGGAGTGGTGCGCAAATTCTTACTTTACAAAACAATAGTAATTAACAAAACAAGATTTAATTAAAATTAAATTGTTAATAACTTTATTTAATTTAATTAGTTTGTAATATAAAAAGGCAGTACATTTACATATAATTAATAACAAAAAAAAAAAAAACTACTATGACAACGCAACAACAAAACACAATAGACAGAATTATTTTAAGAACAGAAAAATTAAACGGCAAACAAAAAGTAAGTGTTTTTAACATAAGAAAAGGACACGTTATTTTATTTGTAGGAAATGTAAAAGAAGGTCAACAATATAATAGAGAAACTATTTATTGTAATGTTGAAATAAATACAAAAGGAAATATAACAAAAGGTTTTTTTGACGCATTAAGACCAAAAGAAAAAGTACAATATCTTTATATGGATTAAATAACAAAACGATTTAAAACAAAGAACTACTATGAAAACGCACGACAACAAAACAAAAACAAAGCAAATTTATTTCGATACACGTTTACGACTTTGGACACTTCAAAATTTAGACAAACAAGGAAATCAAATTGAAAGTGTAGAGTATGAAGTAAATAGAAAAAATGCTTTTGAATGGTTGAAAGAAGAAAACAAATAAAAAACATAATTAATAACAAACAAAAACTAACACTATGAAACATTTATTTAAAGCACTAGCACAATTTCAGCAGGAAGTACCTGTTATTCACAAATCAACACAAGGGTATGGATATACTTACGCAGACTTACCGAAAATCTTTGAAGTAATAAACCCGCTACTGAAGAAAAACGGTTTAGCATTTACACAATTAATTAATTCAAAAGAGCGTGAAAACTATTTATCAACTATACTATTTCACATTGAAAGCGGCGAGAGTTTAGAAAGCAATACTTTAATTCCGCAAGTAGAGTTAAAGCAAATGAATTTATACCAATCTTTCGGAAGCGGAACAACTTATTTCCGTCGTTATTGTTTGAGTTCGATTTTGGGCATTGTGACGGATAAAGATACAGACGCAGGAGGCGAACAAGTAAAACACGAACCAAAGAAACCAACTATAACAAACGAGCGTTTTCAAAAAGCAATTGACGCCATAGGTAAAGGAGAATTTACAACCGAGCAATTAATCGCAACTTATTCTTTGACACCTGCACAATTAAAAACTTTAGAATTATGAAAATACGTTGTTCAGCATTGGGAAAGTTAATGACTGCACCAAGAAATAAAAAAGAACTATTAAGCCAAACTGCAAAGAGTTACATACAAGAACTTGTTTTAGAACACAAGTACGGAATTAAAAAAGAATTTTCTAGCAGATACACCGATAAAGGTTTACAATGTGAGGACGAAGCCATAACTTTAGTAAATAATGTTTTAGGTTTAAGTTTTATATTCAAGAACGAAGAACACTTTGCAAACGATTTTATTACAGGAACACCCGACGTAAACACGAATGAAATATTACTTGACGTCAAATGTAGTTACGAAGCGCATACTTTTCCATTTTTTGAAACTGAAATACCGACTAAAGATTATTTTTACCAATTGCAAGGATATTTATGGCTTACGGGTAAAACTGAAGCGTTGCTATGTTATTGCTTAATAAATACGCCTTTAGAGATAGTAGAGGATGAGGTACGCCGCGAACATTGGAAACACAAAGTAATTGACGAAGATTTAGAAATACGCGAGTATGTAGAAAAGAAACATAACTTTGACCAAATACCCGACAACAGAAAAGTAAAAGTATTTAAAGTTGAACGTGACGAAACAATTATTTGGGCGATACAAGAAAAAGTTACTGAAGCAAGAATTTACTATGATTTATTAAACGAAATATTATGAAAGCAACACTTCAATTTAATTTGCCCGAAGAAAAAGACGAATACGATTTTGCAAACAATGGATTAAATTATTATTTAACACTAGTTGAGTTTGACCATTGGCTACGAAGTGAATACAAATACAACGGAAACGAAGCAATGTACGAAATAAGAGAAAAATTACAACAATTTATTAACGATAATAATATAAAAATATGAAAGAAAAAACAATAGGAATAGTAATCGCGCTTTGTGTTTATGGGTTTGCAATAGTAGGATTTATTAAATTTTTAATTTGGCTAATATGAAAACACGAATTAAAAAATTATGCAACTACTTACGTTACATAAACAAAGAAGTAATAAAATGTCAAATATTCACAGGACGAGGTAAATTTTAAAATATGGACATACAAATACAAGATAAAAACGTTTTAAGCGTTATGGCGCGATTTAAAGAACGTTCGGAGGCAGGAATGAAGAAATACAAGACAACGCTAGAGAGAACCGATTTAAGCACATTGGATTGGCTTACACACGCACAGGAGGAGGCAATGGATTTTGTTCTTTACATTGAAAGATTAAAACACGAATACAAAAATAAATAATGTGAGTAAGTTTGTAAAGAAAAAAACATACTACGAGGGCGAGGTTTACGAATACAATCTACCAACAGGTACAACTTGCCCTTTTGCAATGGAATGTAAAGTAGTAGTTGATAAAGTAACAGGAAAGTTTGATGTTACAAAAGGTCAATATCGTTGTTACGCGTCAAGTGCCGAGCGATTTCCTGCGGTTAGAAACCACAGACACAATAATTTCGACTTTGTAAGAAATGGCGGCGTACCTGTAATTCCTAAAGATTGCAAAGCAATACGCATACATTCAAGCGGAGATTTCTTTAACCAATCTTATTTTGATATGTGGTTGAAACTAGCAGAAGAAAATCCAAACGTAGAATTTTGGGCCTACACAAAATCTTTAAACTATTGGATTAATAGACTAAACGATATACCAAAGAATTTAATTTTAACTGCGAGTTACGGCGGAAAAACGGATAACTTAATAGAAAAGTTTAATTTAAAAAACGTTAAAGTTTATGCAGAAGTTGAAGAAGTTCCAATAAATAGACCAATAGACACAAACGACAATTACGCGAGAATACCAAACGTAAATTTTGCGTTGCTTGATAATATGAAATATTCAAAAAAACAAATAATAATAAACTAAATAAAAAACAAACAAAATGGAAACAAAAATTAACACAGGTGCAATTTTTAAAAATGATTACAAAAAAGCGGAAAATCACCCGGATTACAAAGGCAAAGTAAACGTAAACGGAAAAGAAATGGAGATAGCGTTATGGCTTAAAACTTCAGGAAGCGGGGTTAAATTTATGTCGGCTTCATTTAGCGAACCATTTGTAAAGAGTGAGCCACAAATAAAAAATAATGAGCCACAATACAAAACATTAGATACTAACGACGATTTACCCTTTTAATTATGCACATACAAGACGAACAACTACGCGCTGAATTACAAAAGATTTTAGCGTTTAAAAAACGAAATCAAGTTGTAAAACAAATACAAGAGAAAGGAAACAAATTTCATTTTTTTCAACTTACTAATTTCTTGGAAGCAAAAGACGTTTCGCTATCTACACTTAAAAAAATAGATAACTTTGTCAACAAATGATAAAAGAAATAATAGCACACTACGAAGAAGAAACTTTTTTAGTTTTAGACGGCTTCGACAAAGCAATAATAGGAGTTGACGAAAAAAATATGTTGTTGATTTATTCTGTAAAAAAGTGTTTAAAGATACTCGAAAAAGAAATGAGTAACGAAGAAGCAATAGATTACTTTTATTACAATGTTGTTGGAAGTTGCGTAGCAGAAAAAAGTCCAATATTATGTTTTGACAATCTTTAATTCAACAGGCGCAGATTTAATTATTTGCGCTTTTTGTTTATACACAACTTATTGTTAATAACTTCGTTTGTTTATTGTTGAAAAATTAATCATACATTTGCTTTAAATCTAAACAATGAAAAATTGGAGTGGTTAACAAAAGTTGCAAAGCAACACAAAGATTGGGTTAAAATAGTTAATTCATTTGGCGAGTATTTCTTTGCTGAAGACATTGTACAGGAAACGTACATAATGTTGTACAAATGGAGTAGCGAAGAAAAACTATTTAAAGACGAACAAATAAATAAAGGTTATATGTATTTCGCCTTAAAAAATACTTTTCTTCAACATATAAACAAAAAAAATAAAATCTCATTTATACCTTTAGATGACGTTTACAATTTAGCAGAAGAAAACAATACTGAAGAAAACGAAGCGTACAACGATTTGTTAAACAATATAGATTTAGAGTGTAGTAAATGGCATTGGTACGATAAACAACTATTTGAGTTATACAAAAACACGAATAAAAGTTTACGACAAATAAGCGCAGAAACAAACATAAGCGTTACAAGTATCTTTAACACAATAAAGACTTGTAAGAAAAGAATAAAAAATACAATAGGGGAAGACTACGAAGATTTTAAAAACAATGATTACGAACTAATAAACAAAAAAAAATGAAAAACGAAAGTAAAGGACTAGGCGATACAATCGCAAAGATTACAAAAGCAACAGGAATTAATAAACTTGTGAAATTTGTAGCAGGTGAGGATTGCGGTTGCGAGGAGAGAAAACAAAAGTTAAACGAACTATTTCCGTACACAAAACCAAAGTGTTTAACTGAAAAAGAATTTAATACGCTTGACACTTATTTTAAAAAAAACACGGACACTTTAACAAGTGAGGAACAAGAACAATTTTTAATAATTAACAATAGAGTATTAAACGAACAAAGAACAATATCTAGTTGTATAAGTTGCTTGAGAGATTTAGTAATAAAATTAAAAACTATCTATAACGAATACAAAGAAGAAAATTTAAATAGCGAAGAAACAATAGTGAAATAATACTGAAGAAAATGCGTTTGACTGAAGCAATAGAATACTTAAATAAAAAAGAAGCAAACAAAGAATGGATAGTAATCAATATTAAACATTTAGAAATTACACAACCTTTAAGAAATTTAAGAAGAAAAACGCAGAAAGAAATTAACAAAGTAATAAGAGAAAAATAAGAAAAAATGGCTAACGAAGAAAATTTAAAACCGTTTAAAAAAGGTGTAGTAACTAACCCAAACGGACGACCGAAAGGAAGCAGAAACAGAAGCACAATAGTTAAAGAATTATTTGAACTAGCAACAAAGCAAAAGAACGCTATAACAGGCGCTGAAGAAACTTTAACGCAAGAACAAGCAATTACTTTAGCAATGTTATTAAAAGCAAGTAAAGGTGATGTAAACGCTTACAAGGCGTTAATGGATAGTTGCTACGGCGCGCCTAAACAAACTACTGATACAAATTTAAATGTTTCCGACTTTGACGTAAAAGACTTATTTAAGATTGATAACATTAAATAAAAAGTTTAATTATCTTGGTAGTCAATCGCGTTACTTCATTGTAACAGGCGGGCGTGGTTCCTCGAAATCATTTAGCGTTACAACGTTCTTGTTGTTGCTTACAAACGAAAGCGAACACGTTATTTTGTTTACACGTTACACGCTTGTTTCGGCTTCAATTTCAATTATACCCGAGTTCATAGAGAAAATTGAATTAATGAAAATGCAAGAACAATTTATAGTAACTAAAGACGAAATAATAAACATAGTAACAGGAAGTAAAATAATATTCAAAGGAATTAAAACAAGTAGTGGTTCACAAACTGCAAACTTAAAATCTTTGCAAGGTGTCACAACTTGGATACTTGACGAAGCAGAAGAACTTACAGACGAAGACACGTTTGATAAAATAGATTTGTCAATAAGACATAAGACAAAACAAAATCGAATTATTTTAATTTTAAATCCTACAACAAAAGAACATTTTATTTATGATAAGTTTTTTGAGAGCAAAGGAATAGAACAAGGCGCAACACTAATTAAAGACGATACTACTTACATACATACAACGTACTTGGATAACATTGAAAATCTATCCGATAGTTTTTTAAATCAAGTTGAGAATATAAGATTAAGACGACCGGAGAAATACAAACACACAATCCTTGGCGGTTGGTTAGACAAAGCAGAAGGAGTTATATTTACTAATTGGAAGATAGGAGAATTTAAAGAAACAGGAACAAGTGTTTACGGACAAGATTATGGTTTTAGTAATGACCCAACAACGTTAGTCAAGACAAACATAGATAAAGCAAACAAAGTTATTTACGTTAAACTATTGTACTATAAACAAGCGTTAACAACAAGTCAAATAGCAAGATTAAATAGCGAGTATGCAAACAAAGATTTAATAGTTGGTGACAATAGCGAACCGCGATTGATAAGCGAATTAAATGCACTTGGAAATAATGTTGTTGCTACAATCAAAGGTGCAGATAGTGTAATTTATGGTATTAGTTTATTACAGGATTACGACTTAATAATAACTGAAGAAAGCATAGACTTAATAAAAGAACTAAACAACTATTCGTGGCTTGAAAAAAAGTCAAAAACACCGATTGACAAACACAACCACGCCATAGACGCATTGCGTTACGCAGTAGCATATCAACTTAACAATCCTACAAAAGGACAATATTTTATTAAATGAACGATTTAGAAATAATGATGCAGGCGGTACAAATTTATATCTATCAAATGAAAGGCGTCAAAGTTAGAATTTATTTAAGAAATATACGCGATATAAATTTGCTCAAAGAAGCATACGATTACATTCAAAAAAACGCTCATAACAAAAACACGAATAATTAATTATTACTATATGAAGTTAGAAATAGAAGTGCCGACAACTTTAGAAGAAATTACTTTAGGTCAATATCAAAAGTTCTTAATTACAAAAGACGGAAGCAACGACGAGGAGTTTGTCGCTCAAAAAATGATTGAGATTTTTTGCAACATTCAATTAAAAGAAATTGCAAAAATGAAGTTGACTAGCATAAACGAATTAATTGCACACTTTACAAAAATATTTGATGTTACACCAAAATTTCAACCAACGTTTTTTATTGGCTCGCAGGAGTTCGGCTTTATTACAAGTTTAGAGGACATAACGTTTGGCGAGTATGTAGATTTGGAAAATAATTTACAGGATTGGGACACATACCACAAAGCACTTGCAGTAATGTATAGACCAATAACGTTAAAGTACAAAAACCAATACAAGATTGCAGACTATGAACCAAACGAAGAAATGCAAAACCTTATGAAGTTCGCGCCGGTTACAATTGCTATCGCTTCTTCGGTTTTTTTTTGGAATTTAGGAAGCGACTTATTAAACGCTACGACTTCTTATTTGGAACAACAAATGCTGAAGGATCCGACGATAGCACAGAATTTAGCGAAACATATCAATTCGCAAAACAATGGGGTTGGTATCAATCAATCTATGCAATCGCACAGGGAGATATTACAAGATTTGACGCAGTTACCAACTATAAACTTACTCAATGTCTTACCTATCTTACCTTTGAAAAACAAAAGCAAGAAATCGAACAAAGACAATTAAATAAAATACGCAAATGACCGGTTACTATAACTTATTAGATAAATTAAAAACACACTTTGACGCGGACGCAATCGTTAATACGGTAACACAAGGTGACATTTTCAAAGTAGATTTAGCAAAGCAAACTATATTTCCTTTATTGCATATTATGGTTAACAACTGCACACTATCCGAAAGCACAATTACTTGGAATGTAAGTTTAATCGCAATGGATATTGTAGATATTCCAAAAGAAATAACAACTGATATTTTTACAGGTAACGACAACGAAATAGACGTGTTAAATACACAACACGCAGTATTAAATAGAGCATACGAAATAATGAAACACGGAAGTTTAGCGTTTGACTTATTTATGGTTGAAAGCACCGCAAATTTAGAACCATTTACTGAAAGATTTGAAAACTATATGGCGGGTTGGACTATGACACTTGACATTGTAACACCTAACGAAATGACAAAATGTTAATATGAAACAAAGCGAAGTACAAATAGAACTTGAAAAGTTTAGAGATTTTGTTATTAACGAAGCACGAAGGAATTTAAGTAGTTTACAAAAAAACGATACGAAAGGACTTTACGAAAGTTTAAAGGGAAATGTTAAAGCAATGCCAAATTCGTTTAGTATGGAGTTTGAAATGAACCCATACGGGCAATTTCAAGACAAAGGAGTAAAAGGAAAAGATCCTAGCAAAGTTTCACCAAATGCAAAAATAAGAGGACAACAAGCGCCAAATAGTCCGTTCAAGTTTGGTAGCGGTTCGGCTTCAGGTCAATGGGGATTATTTGTAAGCAATATCGAAAAATGGGCATTAAAAAGAAACATAAGGTTAAGAGATGATAAAGGCAAATACAAAAAAGGTAAGTATAGCGCAATATCGCAAATAATAGCGAGTAACATTTACAATCGCGGAATTAAACCGAGTTTGTTTTTTACAACACCATTTGAAACTGCATTTAAAAGATTACCTGATGAGTTAATAGAAAAATTTGCGCTAGACATTGAAAATTTATTTACATATACAAACACTAAAAAATAATGGCAAATATATTCGCACGTTCACCGTATATCGTTAGAATATCACAAGCGGGACAGATTGGCTCAAAGTTGGAAATTTATTTAAGTAATACTGCAACTTTTTTAGGAGTACCAACATACACGTTAAGTAAATTAATTTCTTCGCCTTTAAATGTTGACACTTTATACGATATTAGTTCTTACATTAGAGAATACATAACTTTTTTAGCGTGTTCAAGCGGTGGAAATTCAGCAATAGCAAACCCAACAAATGAACGAGTTAATGTAAGATTGAAACTTTTTACATACGATGGAACTTTTTACATACAAGTTGGGTTAAATCAAACACACATAGCGTTTGACGGTTATACATATTACGAAAATCTTTACAATTTTGATTTAGGAGACTACGCACTTGATGAAGGAAGTTATTATTACAATCCAACAAGCGACCCCGGTAAGATACGAGTAACAGGCGGCAATAGTTTTACTGCAAAATACACAAATTTAAGCACAGGTTCGTTTACAGGTTTATCTATATCAAATGGAACTTTTGACATTCCACGAGTAAGAACAACACCAAACAATTTACTTGTTGGAAATAAAGTTGAAATTTTAAATGCCGCGTCAGTAGTACAAAAAACTTGGTATTTTTACCCACAAGATGAATGTAAATATACACCTGTAATTATTGACTTTGTAAATAAATACGGAGCGTGGCAACGTGAGTTTTTTTTTAAAGCAAGTAACGATACATTTAACGTTGAAAATACGGAATACAATTTATTGCAGACTTCACAATTTTTAAGTACTCCTTCAACTTTTTATAGTGGTTTAGAAGGACAAAGAAAAACATTTAACACTAACGGAAGTAAAAAAATAAAAGTAAATACAGGTTGGGTTAAAGAAACTTGGAAAGAAGTATTAAAACAAATAATGTTAAGCGAAAGAATATTGATTGATAATAAACCTGCAAAGATAAACACAAAAAGCACGGAGTTATTTAAGAACATAAACACAAAACAAATTAATTATTCTTTAGAGTTCGAGTTTGCTTTTGATGTTATTAATTCAGTAATTTAATGAAAAGAGAAGTAGGAATATTTATTGGAAAACAAACTACCGCGTCACCACCATTTTGTGATTATACTTTTGTTTTAAGGTCAGATGGCCCTACAATTACGGCGCAAATTCAATTAATTGCAACAAATGGAGGGGGCATAACAAACACTTTAAATTATGTACACCAAGGAAATAATTTCAATGAAGTTTCGCAAGTTCTTTCTTTAATGTCAAATACGACATACTTGATATATTGGTATAACCCCGGATTTGATATGTATAACGTCGGTTTACAAGTAATTGACGGAAGCGGAAATTTAGTTTATGAACTGCCGTTTAATACAAGTTGGATTAATAATCAACAATTATATTATTTAGTGCCGAGTTGCGGAATAGTTGGCGATTTGGATTATTTTAAACTAGAGTTATTCAATGACGAAAAAATTACGGTAAATTCGACAATACAAAACATAACGGATATTTCAAAAATTTACACCGACTTTTCACAAGGTTTTACAATTCCTTGTTCACCGTACAATAATAGAATATTTCAGCATTTTTACCAAAACGACGTTGACGCAATTTTTGATTATCAAAATAGACACGAAGCATACATAGAAATTGACACAATTTTATTTAGACGAGGTAAAATTCAGTTAGAAAAAGCAAACTTAAAAAACGGACAAGAAAATAGTTATTCGTTGACATTTTACGGAGCAGGAGTTTCTTTAAAAGATTATTTTAACGAAGATAAATTAAGTCAGTTAGATTATACGGCAGTAAATCACCAATACGATAGTCAACAAGTTTACAACAGGATTACAATAGATAGCGCAGTAAATGATTACAACGTGCGTTATCCATTAATAACTTCAAAACGAGTTTGGCAATTTGGTTCAAGTGTTCCAATTCCACAAGAAGATTGTCCCGATTGGTTTATTTATCCACCTAACGACACAAACAATATAGGTTCTTCAACAGGAGTAATATTAAACACGGAATTATTCCCTGCGGTTCGTGTTGCAAGTATATTTGATTTAATTGAAAGTAAATACGGAATAACATTTAACGGTTTATTTTTGTTAACTGATATGTTTAAAAAAGCGTTTTTATGGTTTAAAAATAAAGACAAGTTAATTTTAAATGGCGCACCTGTTCCAATAGATTTTACAAATGTTACTTATTATGCTATACCACAAACAATCACCACATTTAATACAAGTAATAATACATTTAAAATATATCCTGCGACACCTTCAACCGAGTACACAATTACACACACTTTAAATATTTTTTGTACTGCAATAAGTCCAACCGATCCTGCGGAATTTTTTGTTGATGTTTACAAAAATAATGTTTTTAGTCAAGCATTTACTTTCGATACGTTAATGCCGTACAACTTAAACACAACACCTTTAACCGCTCCTTTTTCGATTAACATTAATAATTCGGATACAGCAACTTTTACTTTTGTGGTAAGGTCAAACACACCAAACACTATAAACTTTGATTTTAGATATACAAGAAAAAGAATTTTTTTTGGTGGTAGTGTTGAAACTATGAAAGCGGTTGCAAATTCTTCACAAACAACTTCGGGTACAACAAATTTATCACAAATGGCGCCCGATATGAAAATAAGCGATTTTATTACAGGAATATGTAAAGAATTTAATATGACTATTACCTCAACACAAAAAGACGTATTTACTTTTGACCCGTTAACGGTTTGGTATGGTAAAGGTAAAATTAGAGATATAACGAAATATACAGACATAACAAGCATTGAAATTGAAAGAATGAAGTTGTATAAGTCTATTGAATTTAAGTATCAAGATAGCGAATGTTTTATGAATAAAGCATTTTTAGAAAACCCTTTGAATATAGACGCACACGGATACGGAAATGCTAAAATAGGTTTTAATTACGACGGCGGAGATTACAAAATTGAAAGTCCGTTTGAAAACTTATTGCAAAATAATTTTGGAAATAATTTACAAGTAGGTTATTGTCTAAATAAAGATTTTTCACCCTATGTTCCAAAACCTGTTTTATTGTATATGAACGAAGTTACAACACTAACTGCAGGCAATAAATACTTTTACAATTTAAATGGTTTTGCACAAGGTTTAAGTGATTACATTCCATTCGGGCAAGACACAAACATTAATAGTTCAGTTGGGGGTTTTTTGCCTGTATCATTAAATTTTGGCGAAGAAATATCTAGTTTTTATTTAGTTAATGCTCCGAACACACTTTACAAACTTTACTATTCGAGTTACCTTGAAAATCTATACAAGAAAAAAAATAGATTAGTAAAAGTTAAAACAATACTTCCTGTTTCTATATTGACAACTTTACAATTAAATGATAGACTTGTAATAAGAGATAAACGTTATTTGATAAATGAAATGCAAAGCGACTTAACGACAGGTGATGTTAATTTTACTTTGATAAGCGACTTTGAAGAAGTTAAACCAATTGCAGTTTTTGACGGATTAGTGACGGTTGAAAATAAATACAGGACGGCAATTTATTTTAGCAATGGAGTTGTAGGAGTTTTAGTAAAAAAAAGCGAAAACGCAAGAGATGTTATTTTGTCAAGTAGTAAATTTACAAGTGAAGGATTTTTAGATATTATCGTTCCACGAAATACAGAAAGAATAATTACAATTTCTTTAACAAGCCAATACGAAGACGAAAGCACGGATACAAGTTTCATAATAATAAATCAACAATGATAAATAAAATAATTGAAATGCTTTTATTAAGCAACTTTTACGGAGAGAGTGAAAACATAGACATTGCAAAAGGCAAGTATAAATTTACGACTTCAATAAAAGACCAATTTAAACAAGCGTTAAGAAAAAAATTAATAGAAAAAAAACTAAAAAATAATGGCTGAAAAAAGAGTAATAGAACTTGAAGTAAAGACAAATGCAGGAGCCGCCGCCGCAGAAATTCAAGCGGTAAGTGTATCGTCGAATGTTGCTACGGCTTCAGTCACAGGTTTAGGAAATGCGAGTGCCGCCACAGGTGCTAAAATGGGTACATTTGGAGCGATTAAAACTGCAATTACAGGACTTATTCCGGGACTTGGAGCCGCAGAAGGTGGAGTAATGAAGTTAGGCGCACAATTTATGAAGTTACTAGCAAATCCTATTGTTTTACTTATTGCAGGTATTGTAACGGCTTTAAAATTTGTTTATGAAGCGTTCCAATCTAACGTTCAAGGAGGAAAAGATATTGCGGCGGTTTGGGCGGGTTTAAACGCAGTAGGAACACAAGTAAAAGACGCAGTAATGGGACTAGTACGCGCGTTTGGTTATGCCGCACAAGCGGCGTACAAGTTTATTACTTTAGATTTTAAAGGAGCCGCACAAGCAATTAAAAACGCAAATGGAGAAGCCGCCGCGTCGTTTAAACAACTTGAAAATGCCGCAAATGGTAAGACTTACAACATTGTAAAAAATTTAGAAAAAGAACAACAAGCAAATAATAAAGCAAGAAAAGAACAAGCGGTTACACAATCGGCGGTTAATAAATTACTCGTTCAATCAAGAGAAATTTTAACAGACGAAACCGCGTCTATGGCTGATAAACGAAAAGCACTAGCACTTGTAACAAAAGAAGAAACAAAAGCCGCCGCAGAACGTGTAAGGATTGCACAGATTGATTTAAACATTTTAAAAGCAAAAGCAAAAGCACTTGGAGGACAAGCGGAAATTAAGATGAAGCAAGAAATTCGCGACGCAACGGTGGCTCTAAACGAAGCGGAAACCGAAGGTGCAATGACGGGTATAAAATTGAACAAACAAAAGAAAATGTTGGCTCGTCAAGAAAATAGCGAAAATAAAGAAGCAATAGAAAGTGGCAAAGAAAAAGCAAAAGAAAATAAACAAAGAGAAACCGACAAAGTAAAAGAGCGTGAAGATGCTTTAAAGAAAATTAAAGATTTAGAAAACGCTTACGCTGATAGTTTGCTAGGCGAAGAAGCAAAAGAGATTGTTGCAGTACAAAGAAAATATGCCGAACTTTACGCTGAAGCAAAAAAACACAAATTAGACATAACGACACTTAAAAAAAATGAAGCCGACGAAAAGTTAAAAATAGAAGATAAATACGACCAACAGGTTTTTGATAAAATCGCGGCGCTTACTGACACCGAGCAACAAAAATTATATGACGCTTATCAAAAAGAAATAATTGCCGCAAAAGGAAACAAAGATTTATTATTGGCTTTAGAAAATGACTACAATAAGAAAAAAGACGTTTTAGACAAAGCAGAAAAAGACAAAAAAGCCGCGGCAGATTTAAAGTTACAAGAAGTTTTATTAAGCGCGGACGAATTTAAATTTTTAAAATTAGATTTAGACTATAAAGCACAACAACTTTTATACGCAAACAATGAAGAAGCGTTAAAGGCACTTCAAATCAAATATTCTGACGATAAAGTTAAATTAGAAACTGAAGTAGCAAATAAACAAAAAGCACTAGACAAAGAAGTAGCGGACAAAAAAGCGGCTACTTTATCAAGTCAACTTGATTTAACGAAAAAAAGTTTTCAAGCGTTTGCCGACGTTGCTACACTATTTGCAGGTAAAAATAAAAAAGCACAAAAAACTGCGTTTAATATACAAAAAGCGGCAAATATTGCTTCGACAACTATTGACACATATACTTCAGCAATGGCGGCGTATAAGTCAGCCGTTGGAATTCCTGTTGTTGGACCCGTTTTAGCGCCAATAGCCGCCGCGGGTGCAGTTGCGGTTGGTTTAATGAACATTAAAAAAATAGCCGCGTCACAATTTGAAAGCGCAACCGCGCCAAGTGGCGATACAGGCGGCGGAGATAAAGGAACAACTGCGCCAACAATGAGCGCGCCACAATTTAACGTTGTCGGTCAAAGCGGAGTTAATCAATTAGCAAGTTTAGGACAACAACCCGTACAAGCGTATGTTGTTTCCGGTCAAGTAACTTCACAACAAGCACTTGATAGGAATAGACTAGAAAACGCAACATTAGGTGGTTAAAAGTCGGTTAAAAATGCAACAAACCAACAAAAATTTAATTTAATAGTTATGAGAATAGTAGAATTAATTATTGACGAAAAAGACGAGGAAAGCGGAATTTCCGCAGTAAGCGTTGTAGAAAGTCCGGCGATTGAAAGCGATTTTTTAGCACTAAAAAAACACGAAATAGAGTTAAAAGAAGTTGACGCAGAAAAGCGTATTTTAATGGGGGCGGCATTAATTCCAAATAAACAAATTTATCGCAAGAACGAAAAAAACGAAGAATACTATATTTACTTTTCGGAAGAAACGGTAAGAAAAGCAAGTGAATTATTTTTTATGAATAGCAATCATAATAACGCAACTTTAGAGCATAAAGATAAAATTACCGGAATGTCAGTCGTTGAAAGTTGGATAGTAGAAGGTCAACACGACAAATCTATGAACTACGATTTTAACTTTCCAAAAGGAACTTGGGTAATTTCAATGAAAGTAAATAATGATGAAATTTGGAACAAAGTTAAATTAGGCGAAGTAAAAGGATTTTCTATTGAAGGTTATTTTGCGGACAAATACGAAATGAGTTTAGTAAATGAAGAACAAATTTTAATGGATAAAATCAAAGAAATTATTTTAAATGGCGAAGCAAACTAACGTTAAAATCCACCTTAAAAAACCAAAAATTAAACGCGCCGGAGTACACGCAAAAACGCGAACTAGTAAATTAAAATCAAGTAAAAATTACGTCAAATCTTATACACGACAGGGCAAATAAACGTAAAAATAACAAAAATACTAAATGCTATTTAAAGCACTTTTAAAGCGATTTAACGAACTTTAGTTTTATATGAAGGTCTAATACGTTTTTTAAGAGAAGTGAAGAATAGAGCGTGGGCGTGACTTACAGAAGCACTAAAAAAAATAATAAAATGGACGATAAAAAGAAAAAAGACGCTGAAAAATCACGAACAAGTCCGAAAGGAGGCAGGCGCGGTTGTCTATGTAAAGACGGAAAATCTTACAATGTAAAGTGTTGCGACGGCACACTAAAAGCACAAGGAATTGGTGCAGTTTAAATTTGAAAATACAACAAAAAATAAACAATTAAATTATATTAATATAACCAAAAAACAAAAAAATGAAAACAAGCGTAATTAACCAAATTAAAAGTTTACTCGGTATGGAAGTAAAACTAGAAACAATTAAATTAATTGACGGAATAACAATTTTTGAAGCGGATACTTTTGAAACTGACAAAGAAGTTTTTATTGTAACTGAAGACGAGCAAAAAATTCCTGTTCCGATTGGAGAATACGAACTAGAAGACGGAAGAATTTTAGTTGTTGAAGTTGAAGGAATTATTTTAGAAGTAAAAGAAGCAACAACTGAAGAAGAAGTAGTAGAAGAAAAAGCGCCGGAAGTAGAAGAAGAAGTAGAAGCAAAAACAACAAAAAAGACAATCGAAAGCATAGTAAAAGAAACTTTCTTTGCAGAAATTGAAAAACTTGAAAAAGAAAATAAAGAGTTAAAAGCACAAATACAAAACTTATCTAAAGTTGACGCAGTTACAACAGAAGTAACCGAACTAGCAGAAGTTAACCCAATTTCTTTTAACCCCGAAAATAAAAACGAAGTAAATCAAATGAAATTTGGAAGTAATAGACCAAAAACATTAATGGATACAATTTTAGAAAAAATTAACAAATAATATTAACAACTTAAAAATTTAAAAAATGGCAAATCCGGTTACAACAGGATCAACTTACGCGGGTACATTCGCAGGTAAGTATTTAAGCGCCTCTTTATTAAGCGCACCAACATTAGACAATGGTGGAATTACAATTTTACCAAATGTCGCATACAAACAAGTTTTACAAAATTTATCTACGGGTCCAATTGTCGCAAATGCGGCCTGCGATTTTCAAACAGGAGCAGGAACCGTAACACTTACTGAAAAAGTATTAAAAACAAAAGAACTGCAGGTTAATATTCAACTTTGCAAAATGGACTTAATGCAAACTTGGCAAGCGGCCGAAATGGGTTATTCTTCTTACGGAACTATGCCTAAATCATTTGACGATTTCTTAATCGCTCACGTTTCGGCAAAAGTTGCCGCGGCAACTGAAACAAACATTTGGACAGGTTCCGATGGAGCGGGTACATTTGATAGTATCAAAACTTTAGCACTAAACGACGGAACCGTAATTGATGTAACGGGAGTAGTGGGTGCAAATATGAACGCTTCAGTAGTTATCGCTGAAATGGGGAAAGTTGTTGACGCAATCCCGGCAGCACTTTACGGAAAAGAAGGATTAAAACTTTACGTTTCACAAAAAATTGCAAAATTGTATGTACGCGCATTGGGTGGTTTTGGTGCTTCAGGTTTAGGAGCAAATGGAACAAACGCACAAGGAACGCAATGGTACACAAACGGTTCTCTTTCGTTTGACGGAATTCCTATTTTTATGGCTAACGGTTTAGGAAACGACAATATGATAGCAACTACGACTGATAACCTTTATTTCGGTTGCGGACTTTTAAACGATAAAAATATCGTTCAAACAATTGATATGTCACCAATAGACGGAAGTTTAAACTATCGTGTTATTATGCGTTACAATGCAGGTGTTCAAATCGGAGTTGGTGCTGATTTAGTTCTTTACGGAGTATAAATTAAAATAAAAAGCGGAGTGTAAAAATTCCGCTTTACAATATTAACATTTAAAAAAAAATTTTATGGCCTG
>Ga0181356_1000227_pt1 | contig 23638 bp, 31 predicted proteins | sample Fa13VDMM110SN_FD_130104 | JGI IMG/M metagenome (GOLD analysis project Ga0181356, IMG submission 130104) | Freshwater viral communities from Lake Michigan, USA - Fa13.VD.MM110.S.N | ecosystem: Environmental > Aquatic > Freshwater > Lake | place: USA: Michigan | collected 2013-09-24 | reverse complement strand
CTTTTTGTTTTCTGAGCGGTTGTCATCTTTTTTTCAAATAGTGTATTCATAATGTTATTTAAGGAAGGATTGTTCTTTTATCCCACAGGAATAATTAGCGGATTCATGGTATTGTTTCCAGCCTTGCGAGCAGGTTGGTATTTTTTATCCCCGATTGTGACAACTTTTCCCACTTTGGTATAGCTTTTTCCGTTGTAATCGAAAGTGTCACCACTTGCTTGATCAACATATCCTGATTGATTTGCTTCTTTTTCTTTTTTATCTTTGCTAAGTTTTTGAGAACCTCCAGATGTTTCAGGTACATCCCAGCTTTTTAACTTGTCATCATATTGCAGATCACCATAGATGCTTCTCTTTAATTGATTTGATTTGTCATATATGGAAAAATTAGAACTTTTACTATTGATATCAAATTCAATCAGTATCTTTCCCACTTCGGGAATGTCTTCATAAGGAGGTTGCACATCCACATCCACCACTTGAAAATAAGTTTTTCCCCCATATGTGACTTCAGGTTTGAGACGAGAAATTTTTCCATCAATTACGTTGTTTCCATCTCGAATATTGAATTTTTGACCAGATCTTGGTCTGTCTTTATGAATCGCACTGGAACGTTGAGAAAACTCAAATTTTCCTGCATCTCCTTTTGGACTAAATTTGCTGAGTGTGCTACCTACTCGTCCCATAATTCCATAAGCTCCTGCTACTTTTTGACCCAATGTTTTGGCATCTTTACCAAAAGCCACATCTTTTACAGCATCAAGAGTTTTGCCTGCAGCTCTGGTAAGAGCGTTGGCTTCAGTCACTGTAGAATCTGTTGCTAATTTTCGATAAGCATTTTTGATATCCTCATCGGTTGCACCATTTTGTTTGGCAATCTGTTCCACTTCATCAAAAGTCGGAGCATTTTGTATTTGCAATAGAATCTGTTCGGAAACTTTTTGCATAAGCAAACGAACAAGATTGCGCTTGAACTGATTGAGATTGTCTGAAAGTATGTTGACACTATTTGTTGCGGCAAAAGTTTGACGCACTCCATTATTGGGATCAATCACTAAAATATTCAACACTCCTTCATTTTCATTAAGAACAAAACCTTCGTAACTCACATCTCCGTTAAAATCTTCTGTGTTGGATAAAGCAGGATCCACCTTGAAACGCATTCGGCGCAGTTTCAATTTTTCCGAAACAGTTTGAAGAACTATATTTTCAAATTTCACTCTATTATTTAGTAAATATTAGGGTGCAAATCATTATAAATGCACAGCTGGTGAATCCTCCCAGCAGTGTAACTTGCTTTCGCACCTTGACTATGGTTGCACATGTGTTTTGCCGTCACTCTGTTATTTTAGAAACTGATTTTGAAAAGGATAGTTATTATATATTTTTAAAAAAATATGGAGCTATGGATTTTGTTGATGATATTTTGCAAATAGGAGAAGAATCAGGATTGAGATTTGATACCGAACCTCGTTTTGCTCCTAGTCACATTTTAGACAGAATTGATCATTACAACCTGAATCAATGCTTGAATTTGATGGGTTATCGGATTTAGGCAATATCTCTGCCCACAGTGTTTCCACCCCCAACAAAGGCAGGAGGTGTTTGGACATAGTTGAGTGCAGGTGGAGCAGAGAACTGCCCTCCTTGAGCCTTATACACATCAAGAACGTGTGTTTTATTCACATTTATAACAACACCTATCTGAGAAAGAAACTTTTTGCCTATTAATACAGGCTGATCATTGTCAACACGATTTCCAATACTGAAGGGAACCATTTTGTGTAAAATACCCCCAAAAACAATATCCAAAGCAACCACGGGACGCTTTTCCTGTTTGCCTGCTCCGATATTGATGCTGACCATGTCCAAAAGAACTCTTTTTATCTTCTTGTTGCCCACAGTTGCAAACACTGCATGCTGTTTTCCCTCCGCACCCACTATTTCTATATCAGTTCCACACAAAACATTATTGCTGTCGTTGCCACTATCTATTTTAGCTTCCACATTTCCAATACCATCAATGTATACAGTTTCAATCAATCCCACTTCATTCGGACAAAATTTTTCAAAGAAGAAACGAAAAGGCTTTATTGATTCTTTATTCAATTGTATTTCTGTTTTTTCTAATTTATCTCCTTTTTTCCAACTTTTACCAGAATTGGTGGTGTTATATTCCACCTTGTTTCCAACAATATTACCGTTCTTGCCTTTTATTTTAACAATTTTAACAACCTCTCCTTTGCTTTTATAATGCTTGCAACTGGGATTGGTGTTTTTAATTTCATCTCCTTTATGCAATTCATTTGGAGCCAGTTTGCAAATACCCTTTTTCATAAAGATATTTAACTATTTGACAATTTTTGTTTGGATCGGATGATCTGATCATATTTGTGTTGGCCCAGAGACTTTTGTATCTGATTCCAATTGATTTTCCATTTTGACAATATTTCTGGATTTACCTCTTTCCAATCCTTCCAAGCATCACCATTTTCTGGAGTAACTACAGATACAAGATCAGAAGTCCATTTTGCTCCTTCTGATTGTCTGCCTTCAGGTGTATGTACCAGTTTAAAAGTTTTACCGTAGTTTTGATCCCAATTTATGCGATTCCTAGATTCCGTTAAGAATCTTTTAAAAGTTTTCATTTAACTATTTGACAGGAGCGTTTTTTTTCCAACTGATGCGTTTTCCGCTCTTTTTATGACGTTTACGACTATTACACGCACTTTTTGTTGGACGACAAGCAGGATATCCTTTGCGTTTTTCACCTTTTTGACGACCACAAGGCTTTCCGGTTTTGCAGTCTATCCATCCTTTGCCTTTGTTATGACCAAACCAGTCTCGAAGAGATTCTTCTTTTATGATTTCAAGTATTCGTTTGTCAAACAAAGTGGTCATTTCTTTTTGCTTTTATTGCCCCAATTAGCCGCCCCTACTTTTCTGCAACGAGATAACGCCCCAGAACCATAGGCACTAGGCCAAACCTTATAACGACGTTTAACTTTGTGATAACAAGCATCTCGTTTGGCTTTTTTCTTGGTGGCTTCTTCAAGAAGCTGACTTACTAGATCGTTGAAGTTCATTATGTTCACCAGTTTTTGCAACTAAAATATTTGGCGCTGCCTGGCTTTGCCGTGGAACATTTGTGTCTGGCTCGGAAACTTTTTCGGCGTTTTGGATTACTTTTTTTAATGCGTAATTTGGGATCACCATAATGAACACGTTTTAATTTTCCATCAACTTTGGCACATCGCATATACTTCTTATCTTTTCGAGTGGATTGGGATTGGCCTGTTACTTTGGTGCAACGTCTTTCTTCAATCACACCTTCTTTTACTTCCTCATTATCTTCATTCCCCCCATAATATCCATAATCTTCATCTGTTCCGTAGCCTGCAGAAGCCATAGACGAATCGTGGTCACCATCCATAGATTCGTCTGGTTCAGAAGATGAGCCTGCAGATTTTTCTTGATAATATTGCTTGAGGTAATCGGAAATAGTGGTTACGTAATCATCTGCAAGTGTGATTTTGCTTTGAACCCAAGATTCAAACTGATCATCTTCTCCTATCATTTCAATCATCTCTGAAATTTTCTCTTGCATGCTTCGCAGTTGATAGAGAGCCATCCTTCCCTCATCATCCGCTTCAGGTATGTGGTTTTCATTAAGACTGCCCATAAGAGATTCGTATGTTTTGCTGAAATTGGTTTCGTCAAGAGATTCCTCGTCTTCATCTGGCAACGACTCTGGATCAGATTCTATATCGTGACCTTCATCTTCAAACTGATCATCTTTTTTAATAAGTTTGGGATTTTTCTTTTCTTCTTTTATATTTTCCAAACACATTTGAATTGTGTTGATGTTGAAAATAGAAAGCAAAGTGGGATAATTTTCTACAATAAATGCCAAACTGGGTTTCTTTTTGTGTTCATCAACAATATCTTGTAAAAGAATATCCAAATCATTTTTATCCATATCATATTCCACGTTAATATTTTTCATATAGTTTTATCAGCACTTTCTACATAGTTATTTATGTATTCTATCAGTGTTTTAGCAGTATCTTTGATCACATTAAAATTACGAGAAATGTGATCAGCATCAATCTGCCAAAGAGCTAAATATTTTTCGCTATGACCAACTGGAAGGTTATATTCACTAAGAACAGAGTGAGCAACACCTTCTGCTTGCAACTCTTTAATTTTTGATTCTGGATTTTTTTCACGATCTTTTTGATGCAACATTTCGTGAGCCACTTCATGGATTAATGTGCCCAAGTTTTCTCCAACCAATTCAATAGTTCCACCTTTGCTAACTCCTCGGGCTCCTCCCAATTCATCTTCGGATTTTATATCAATCTTTATATTGTTTTCACTTGCATATTGTTTTACGGCATCGAAAATAACACGCATACGCTCATCCAAAGGAGTGTCATCAAACCAGTTAAGATCTTCAGGCATGCTCTTTTCCATTCCTGGAATTCCTTCTGTCTGAGATATGTCAAAAACTGGAACCAAACGAAAACGAGTTACTTTCTGCACTTCTCCTGCTGTAGGATCTTGACCCACTCCTGTATTCTCTCCTTTTTGTTTAAACTGCATAGGTGCATAAATCATAATGGCTTTTTCCCCTGCTTTGATTTTTCTTCCAAATTGTTTATACCACATGTTTTTTCCTCCAACTTTGGTGGAATTTCTTCTTTGCAAGAAGATTAGAATCTGATTGCTGAACGAATAGTTGCGAAATCTTTTCTTAAATTCGTTATATTCCTTATATTCTTTACTATTGACCACATTTGCAACTCCCGATTTTAATAAATCTACAAATTTATTGAGACGATCTTCCAAGTTTTCTCCACTAAATTCTGCAACACTTGTATCCAAATCTGTGGATTTGTTGAATGTGTTTAGTTTGCTTATTGTATTTTTAACAAAATCGGTTGCTTGAGTTTCGTCCAAAGCACCACTCTCCCACCGACGTTCCAACCCATTCCATCGCAATCCCAAGCTTTTGATAAAATCCTTGTTTTTGAACGTCTCGTTTCCCGATTCTTTAGCATCTGTAGCATCACTAGCAATTAAAAAAATAGTTTTGCCTTCAGGAGCAGGTCTTTTTTTCAAAATAAGCTTTTCGTTTAAAATAGTTTTTATATTTTTAAAGCTCAACATATGTACTAAATACTTATATGGGACTAAGCAACGATATGCGGGAATTGGGTGATCTTTATTGTGAAAATCTAGGTCTTGGACCTCAAGCCAACAGCAATTTGACTCCATCTCCCAGCATACCCACTGCAGTTACACAGGATCCTGAGAAGATTTTGGGTGAATGTATTGCGTTTCTAAACACACTGCAGGGATCTCACCGCAAAGCAGCTGTTTTGAAGATTTTAGAAACTATGCTTTGATTCGGTAGAAACAGATACGAAGGGTATGTGAATTGTGGGTATGTATGCATCCTTGAAAAGTTTCTAATTTTTTATTCTTTCGCAAAATCTGAATGACTTTTCTTGCTCCAGCTTCTCCCATTTTAAAATGTCTAACCAGTTCCTGAAAGTTTTTCCATCCTTTACCTTTTGGTTTCACTTCTCTGCTTTTAGAGTAAACTGCAAAAATTTGTTGCCAAGTTTTTTTGCCATTTATTCCATAGAAAATTTTTCTATGTAAAACATTAACAGTAGATAAATTTGCACCAACATATGTTTTGATCTTTTTATTAGCAATACCCCATTTTAAGAATCTATCCACACATTCTTTGCTCAATTTAAAATATATTCGAACATCTTCTCGTGTTTTCCAATTTCCCCGAGGAACGATCTCTTTTTTGAGAAGAAGTGCTTCTAGGTTTTTAGTCCATTCAGACATAATTTATACCATATTCTGCGTTTCAGTTTTCCCGAACTAGGCTCCACCGCATATCCATCAAACATTTTTATGCGATTGGACGTTTTGTTTACACTAATAAGTTTTCTTATTTTAATAGGACTTAATCCTGTTTTATCCCGAAGTTCCCAAACAGTGTACCAATCTTTTTGTAAAGGTTTTCTTTCTAATTTTTTAGTATAAATTTTATTTATAAAATATGTATCCCAATTTCCCTTGATCAAACGATACCACACGCAACGAGTAAGACGACCTTTACTGGTTTGTGCTGTACCAGCAAACAGAACACAATCTTTTCGCGTATGAGTTTGATTTGTTATCTTTTGAACAGCACATTTTTTTAGATTGTACTTTTTACACATTTCTTCTCTGGTCATCCAACCAGTGCCTTCAGGTTTGGTTTCGTTCTGTTTTATTTCATTAAACATAAACGAAGACCAAATATCTTTGGACTTGTTTTTTAACTCATATTTCTTCATATCTTGATTATAAAGAAAAATGTCTATTGTCAACTATATGTTTTTATATTTGTAGGAACCGTAAACTTGCCATTGCGTCCAGTTGCTTGGTACACTTCATGGGTTCCATCATCGTGGATCAATCCGAAAGCAAAACCATGTTGCCACCTTATCCGGCGCATCTGGTTTCGATTATAACTAGGGCTGAGAGTGCTGAGACAACCTATATTCCACGATTCTCTGATATCCAAACTAACACTTCGAAAATAATCTATTGCATGTGTGTGACCAAAAAGACAATTGCCGTATGTATCTGCATGTTGTTTGCTTCCGTGAATGTTGTGACCATATCCATGAATAAATGAAAGAGAGCCACATTTGTAAACTCCTGATTTTGAATCATACGGATACATTTTAACTCGGTGTGTTTTTACCAAATCTTGGATTTCATTGGTTCCGTGTTCGGCATAGTCTCGTTTCAATCCGCTTGCTGCATTGGACAAAAGGTCAAAAATTCTCTCGTCATGATTTCCCCGCATAAAAACGCGTTCACTCCCAAACGAAAAAAACTTTTTAAAGAAATCTTCTCCTGCTTCATAATCGGCAGTCATGCTTTGAGATTGTTCGTATTCTGCGCTGGCATTTTTACGAATCGCCCGAAAATCCCAGACATCTCCGATACACACTGTAAGATCGGGCTTATAATCTCGCATGAACTGATATAGACATTTTAGAGCTTGTGGATCTGATTCATCTCCGTGCACGTCACCCGCAGCAACAAACTTAATTGGTTTAGCCATAACTTATATTACATGAAACCGAGTAATTTCAAGTGGTTGTATCTGGTATATACTTGCGTAATATTGGTAAAATATTATTTTCTAAATTGCTCATGGCATTATTTGCATCCACTTTCAAATTCAACATATCAGCCTTTTCTCGATCATCTAATTTGTCAATAAGAAGAGCTTTTCGCACCAAATCCACAAGATACTGAACACCTTGTGTATCCAGCTTGGTTTCTTGGGGAGTTTCTGCTTCTGAGGGTGTTTCAGGTTGCACTTGAGGATCATCCAACTCTGCGGGAGGTGCCTCATTTAAAAGAGCATAATTGGTTTTTAAAATATTATTAAATTTCATTTTACATTACTTAATTTTTTAGACAAATCACCTATTTTGTTTGTAAAAGTTCCCACCAAATTTTTAACTGCCGTATCTATTTTCTTTTTATCTGCAGGATTCATTAATTTTTTTACAGTCTGCAAATCATCTTCCCCCATACTTCCACTTGTTTGTTGTGTAGACTCCTCATCCTCTCCCGATTCGTTGCCATGCTTGGTAATTTTTCCCATAGGATCTATTTTAATTTTTCCCTGCTTGCCATCCACATTGTAACTTACAACTGCACAATTTTTTTCGGTTCCTTCATAGTTTCCTTTTTCAGATGAAACCATTTTATCCACTACACTTTTTTGAATGTCCGTTAATTCGTGCTCTTTCACATCCAACTTGAGATACTCTTGTTCCAATAATTTGCAAAATTTAGACATACAAAGATATTTAGTCGAATTTCATCGTATAATTACGCTTTAAAGCAGTATTGGAGAGGTTATATTCAGTCAATACCGAATGTATGTCCTTCATACTGAAATTTTTAGAATTTTGCTTTTTAATCGAATTAATAATTTTACCCACTATCTTCTTGTAAAACATTTTGTCTCCCGATATCAATTTGGCAAAATCAGCAAAACTTCCTTCATATTCGATCACAGTAAAACTAAGGTATTTCTCAAACTTTTTGAGTATTTTTATGCAAACAGCATACAAATGTTCCTCTTCAAAGTGTTCAACAAGTTCCAGTTCTTGTATTGTTTTTTGTGAAACAATAAAAACCACATCTTCTTTTTGTCTTTTGATTACAAAATTAGAAAGAAGCAAATTGGCCAAATGATATGCCATTATGTTGCGAGCATCTTTGTTTTTATTCAGAGGTTTGGCAAGTAGATTCAGCTTGTGACAGGATGATAAAACCTTTTTTTCAATTTTATTTGAAAATGCATCCCAAAAATCAACAAAAATTACATTATCCTTCTTTTTCATTTTTAATCCAATATTCTCGGGGCTTGCCGAGTCTGCAATTGATAATTCCATTATAATACCCAGAGCTTTTTATCACCTCCTTTTCAATTTGCAACTTTATCTCTTCATATCCCAATTCCCATTTGCTCTTACAAAACTGAAGTATTTCAAATGTGAAATTTTCTTTTCCAAATTTTACAATATCCTCTTGAAGTTCTCGACAAGATCCTGTGTAATCTTTCCAATCACTATCCACAAAGGATATTTTGCTGTTCTTTTTTCCTTTTAGTTTTTTCTTTTTTCGAAATTTAAATTGTTTTTTTCCGATATATTTTCTATTATTTTTTAAATTGACTATCAAATAAACAAATCCAAATGCATTTTCATCAAATTGTGTTTTTTCACAAATCCAATGACCTGTATCATTCATTTCAAATTTCTGCGTTGAATTAGTATTTTCTTTTTACGCTTGCCTTTTCTTTTTGTTCCAAATGCAAAAGGTATGCGAGCATCTCCTGGTGCGTATCTATCTCCACTAGAAATGGTTCCAGGAGGAGAAAATATGCCTTCTGCACTAGGTCCTGCACCAAATGCACTGCTAGAAGTATTATCCTCTTGAAGCATTTTTTTGAATATATTTGAAAAAAGACCCATAGTAACTATTTATATATAATGGATCCTGAAAAACTACTAGAAGAGATAAAACAGTTTCTCCAGTTTGATGAAATCAATTTAAAAGAAAAACAATTGATGTTGCCCAGCATCAAGCATCGTTATGCCACCATATACATTCAAACAAAATTAGCCATCAGTAATTTGTTTTTAGAAAGGAAAAGAACGATCCGCAGTATTGTGGAAGAGATTAACAGAGAATCTGCTGTTCGTCTTTCAGTTCCTGCTGCAGAAAAACTAGCAGCAGATCATGTTGCAATCGCTGAAATAGATAACAAAATAAGAAATTCTGAAGTGGTTTTGGAAGTTTGTGAAAAATCTGAAAAGATTCTCAGTTCGGCTAGTTTTGATATCAAGAATCTTGTGGAATTGATCAAACTGGAGTCGAATTGAACCGAATTTATTTGGATAAGACCGAACGTTTCGGTATGATCGAATCTCCCCATATTCGGATGATTCGAAATCATTTCTCTTGTGAGAATAAAAATGCCCGACATATGCGACGCAAGGGATACTTTGTCGCAGACAGGTTGTATGCCATAACACCTTCGGGACGATTTGATCTGGGTCTTTTCCTTTCCATATACAAATATATGACAGAGGTGCTTGGTCTGGATGATGTGGTGGTAGAATCTTCTGTATTGGCAAAGGCAAATCCCATTCAAGCCAAAATAGATGTGGAATATCTTGCATACGAACCTCGAGACTATCAAAAAGAAATGTGTGAGGCAGGTTTTCGATTTGGTCGAGGAATTTTTGAAGTGGCAACAGGAGGAGGTAAAACATATGCAATGGCAGTTATCTGTCACAATCTTATTAAAAATAAACTGGCTAAAAAGATTTTGGTAATTGAGCCTGATTTGGGGTTGGTTGATCAAGTTTATGATGAGTTTGCAAATAGCGGAGTAACAAATCTAGTTAAAAAATATACAGGGGATGAAGAGTTTGATGGAGATTGTCAGATTGTGATTTGCAATATAGGTGTTTTAAATGCAAGAGGAACAGAGAAAATCTTAGATTGTGATGCAATTCTTATGGATGAAGCACACAAATATAAAAGAGGAAATAAGATTAATAAGATATTAGACAAATTGGATGCTCCAATTCGATTTGGTTTTACAGGTACACTTCCAGATGAAAGGGAAAACGTTTTGTGTATTGAAGGCAAGATAGGACCAGTAATTTACAAAAAAACATCTATTGAACTAAAAGAGTATCTTGCTCGGGCTATTTGTAATATTATTGAATTAAATTACGAAATTCAACCAGATTGGAAAGATGCAGACGATATGAAAAGATATCGACAAGAATATGATTTTGTCACTAATCATCAATCCAGAAACAATATCATAAGCAAGCTGAGTTGTGGTTTGAAAAATAATACCTTGATACTAATAGATAGAATTCAACACGGTCACGATCTGTTGAACATACTATCCAGTACTTGTGAAGGAAAACAGGTATTCTTTATAAGAGGAGAGGTGGAAGTTGAAAGCAGAAATGAAACTCGCCAGATTATGGAAAGAGAAAATAACATTATTTGTGTAGCAATTTCTAGTATTTTTGCAACAGGAATCGATATTAAAAATCTTCACAATATAATCTTAGCTAACGCTGGAAAAGCCAAAATTAGACTATTGCAAAGCATAGGTCGTGGGTTAAGATTACATCCTTCAAAACAAAAACTTATGCTTATAGATTTAGCCGATCAACTTTATTATGGAAAAAAACACTTAGACAAGAGAATAGAGATATACAATCGTGAACAAATAGAAACTAAGACAACTCAATATAAAATAATATGAAAAAAAAACCTATTTCCAATACCAATTCGTCAGAAAAACCCGAAAAAGAACCTGTGGCTAAAAAACTCACCAAGAAGGAAAAAAAAGAAAAGATTCATTATGTAAATGCCAAGGAATTTGAGGAAGGCATACGAACTTTTTATGCTGCAGGAACTCTTACAGAATATTTGGGAGAAAGTGTTAGTAAAATTGCAAATGGATTGAGTTATGCTCCAAACTTCATGAACTATTCTTATCGGGACGAAATGGTTGGAGATGCAATTGTAAAAATGATTGCAGCATTAAAACATAAAAAGTTTAATTTGGATTCAGGATACTCTCCGTTTAGTTACTTCACAACAATTGCTTTTCATGCATTCATCAATCGTATTAAAAAAGAGAAAAAGCATCATGAAACATTAGAGCAGTATAAAGAAAAAGTATATACAGACAAAATGATGGAAGGCACCAGTCAAACTGGTGGACATGTATACATTGAACAAGACAATTATAATAGCGAAGATTGAAAACTTTACCCAAAAAAGCTCTTTTATTTGCAGATCTGCATTTGGGAGTCCATCAGAATAGTATTAGATGGCATCGATTGGCCTTGGAGTGGGCAGAGTGGGCAAAAGATATTGCTAAAAAAGAGGGTGCAGAGTCAATCATATGTTTGGGGGATTATTTTCATGATCGAGATCAGATTGATGTATCCACTCTAGATGTTGCTCGTAAAATTCTTAATATATTTTCAGATTTTAAGATTTATCTTATAACTGGCAATCACGACATATATTTTAAAGAAAAGAACGATGTCACGTCGTTACACATCTTTGAAGATTATCCTTATGTAAATGTCATAAACAAAACCACATTGTTTAAATTTGAAGACAAACAGATTAATATGGTTCCTTGGTCAGATTCGTCTGATCCTAAGAATTTCGAGGGAGATGTGGTACTAACACACGCAGAGTTTAAGAATTTTAGAATGAATAACAGCAAGGTGTGTGAAGAGGGTGTGGATTTGACACAATATCAAACACAAAACAAACACATACTGGCAGGACATTTTCATATAAGCGATATCAAAACTTACGGAAAGCTTAAAGCTGGCTATTTGGGAAATCCGTTTCAACAGAGTTTTGCGGATATTAATAATAACAAATATGTTTATATTATAAATTTTGAAACAATGGAACTTCAGAGTTTTGAGAATGAATTTTCCCCTCGACACGAATTGCTCCGCTATTCCAAAGCAAATGAACCCAAACGTCAAGGTTCTATTGTTAGGATTATATTTGATGTGTCTGACAATACGGAAAAATACACATCATTCACCAGCCACATACAAGAAAACTACAAACCACACACACTTCTAACACAAACTGATTTTGAGCTACACTCGGAAGAGGCTAAAACTGCAGAAAACATATCATTTGATCAGATGCTTTCGGAATTTGTTGGGGGTATGGATATACAAAATAAAAAAGAAACACTAGAATATTGTACAAATTTATATAAAAGGTGCATCTGATGCAAAATATAAACTTCAAAAAAATTTATATAAAGAATTTTCTTTCTATTGGAGAAACTCCAGTGATTGTAGATTTTAATCAAGGATTGTGTCTTATTACTGGAGAAAACTTAGACAAACCCGAAAGATCTAATGGTGTGGGCAAGAGTACAATAGCAGATTCTATTCATTTTTCATTATTTGGAGAGACAATTCGAGAAATAAAGAAGGATCTTATTCCAAATTATTATACGAATGGTAAAACTCTGGTACAAATCACATTTGATATAGGATCAGATAGTTATGAGGTTGTGCGTACTGTAAATCCGACCACAGCAAAATTGATTAAAAATAATGTAGACGAAACCAAAGACACTATGGCTAATACAGCAAAAACCATAGAAGATTTGATTCGATGCAATAGTAAAATATTCAACAATTGCATATCACTAGGAATCAATTCTAGCAATTGTTTTATGAATATGAAAAAGTCTGAGAAAAGAGAGTATATCGAGTCTATTTTAGATTTGGATATCTTTTCAGAAATGACAGACATTTGTAAAATGGAATTATCAGAAGAAAAGAAACTTCGAGAAGGTTTGAATGCCAAGAAAGAAACATACGAATCCATTTTAGAAGATTACAAGCAACAAAAGCAGGAATTTGATAACAAAAAACAACGTAACATAGATGAATTAGAATCAAAAATAACAAATTTACGACAAAAGATAAGTGTGCTTGCTAAAGAAATTGAAAATATTATACCAAACTTTATTATAAGTTTTAGTTCGAATCTAGAACAAGCAAAAAATGCTTTAAAAATAATAAATCAAAAAATTACAGATTTGGACAAAATGATATCTTCTAAAGAATCAGAGATTCGATCCATTAAACAAATTTTAAATGAAATTGGAGAAAATGTTGATACCTGTCCCTCTTGTTTGAGACAGATAGATGATTCTTGTAAAGATCATGTGGAAAAACGTAAAAATGATATGCTAAAGCAGATAACGGATATTGATACGCTCATACAACTGGAAATTGGTAGGAAAGATAGAATTGTTTTACGAAAGATTGAAGCAGAAAAGATTATTGAAAATTTGCAACAAAAAATAAGAGAAAGAGAACAGCAAGAATCTCGCAAAGAACAAAACACAAAACTTATAGAACAAATAGAATCCAATATACAGGGAATTTGCGAACAGATAGAAAAGGAAAAGGCTCGAACGGAGAATTTTGACAAAATTATTGAAGAAACGGAAAAGAAACAAAAGGATTTGATGGAAAAAATATCTGAAGCAGACACACATCTTTATGTTTTAAACAATTCCAAGTTTATTTTAAGTGATGAGGGACTGAAGAGTGTGTTTATTTCTAAAATAATACATGTGTTGAATAGTAAAATAAACGAATATCTTAACAAATTGGATTCCAACTCTCGGATAACGTTTGATAGTTATTTTGAAGATAGTTTGACCGATTCGGTGGGAAAGATTGCTAGTTATGCCAATCTTTCAGGAGCAGAAAAGAAAGCAGTTGATTTGGCCTGCATGTTTTCTTTTATGGAAATGAGGGAGCTGCAAAACTTTCCCTGTTTTAATTTTGTACTATTTGATGAAATTTTTGATAGTAGTTTTGACAAAAAGAGTGTGCAATTGATTACAGATATTTGTGAAGAAATATCCCTAAAAAAAGGTGTTTTTATCATAAGTCATCGAAAAGATGCAATATATTCTAATAATTACAAAACCATAAGTTTACAGAAGAAGAATGGCATAACCACTCGGCTTGAAAATTAAAAACATATACTAATTAACAACATGTTTACCACTGGCAATCCATACGAATCAAACCCTCTTCTTGAAGCAGCTAGTCAGTACACCAATAAAGCAGTACCCAGACAGCTTGCAGCAACCCCAGCTCAACCAGAAAACATGCCTGATCGAGGCATCAATTACCTAGCCGATTATAGTGGATGCGGTCACTGGCGGTTGATTTGGCCAGAGATGATACTGAATGCCCACAACAAATTAACCATGCATAGTACAACTGTAATGTGTTTGGATCCTCGTTATTATGTGCATTGCAAAGCTGTTCGCATACAGCGTCAAGCAACTGAACATCAACTGAAATTTACAAAATTTTTAAAAGATTTGGGCAAACAAGTAGGATTTCGTTTGATTTATGAAATTGATGATCTTGTGTTTCACGAAGATATTCCCGATTATAACAAGTTCAAGACTGCTTTTATTGATCCTAATATCCGGATACAAGCTCAAGCAATTATGAATGAGTGTGATGAAATCACTGTAACTTGTGATTTTATGAAGAAATATTATGCGGAAAAAACAGGCCATAAGAATATTACTATTATTCCCAACTATCCTCCGAAGTTTTGGATGGGAAATCATTACAACCTCAAGCGCATCAGTGAAAATTATGATGCTTCAGAAAAAAAACCTCGAATATTATATGCGGGAAGTGGAGCACACTTTGATGTGGAAAATCGTGTAGGTCAAAATGATGATTTTGCACATGTTATTCAAGCAATCATAAACACCAAAGACAAATATAAGTGGGTATTTTTCGGAGCATTTCCCCTCATGCTTCGCCCTCTTGTTGAAAACGGAACATTCGAATACCATCCGTGGGCTGAGTTGTATAATTATCCAGGAAAGATTGAACAATTGCGAGTTAATATGATGGTTGCACCTCTTCAAAACAATACTTTCAACAAAAGTAAAAGTGATTTGAAGTATGTTGAAGCATGTTCATATGGTCTTCCAATTGCTTGTCAAAATCTTTGCACCTATGAAGAAGCACCTTTTAAATTTGATACAGGCGACGAAATGATTAAAACAATTGAGAGTGTTGTTGGTAAAAAAAGCAAATATATGGGTCATTGCGAGAGAGCAAGAAAGTTTGCCGATACCAGATGGTTGGAAAATGAAGATAATATAAATAAATACGTCGAATTGTACAAATATCCGTATGGGGATTCTCGAAGGGTATTGCTAAACAAATACAATGGGATAAGCTAGGGGGCGTGTACAGAAACGCATCCTACGATAGTCGAAACAAGTGTATTCGTTTGGCCACTTGGTCGGAAACAGGAGAACGAATAACCGTAGATCGTACCTATCAACCCTATCTGTATGTGGAAACAGCAGGTGCTTCGAGTGAAACATCTTTATATAATACAAAATTAAAGAAAAAAATGTTTTCTTCCTCTTGGGAACGAAAACAATATGCGGAAAATAAAGAAAACACTAGAATTTATCACAATTTTGCAACCACTCAGCAGTTTTTGATTGATGAATTTGCAAGTGAACTAGACAATCCTGATTTTGCAAAGAATCCTCTTAAAATATTTTATCTAGATATCGAAACTTATAGTCCAGATGTGTTTCCAGAACCAAGTGAAGCCAAAGCACCTATTAACGTAATAACTGTTTACGATAATATATCAAAAACATTCTATAGTTTCGGATTGTATCCCTACGATTCTCACGATAATATAATATATAAACATTGTGTAAACGAGATTGTTCTTTTACAAGAGTTTTTGGAATTCTTACAAAAGGATTATCCTGATATTGTAACTAGTTGGAACGGGGAGATTTTTGATATTCCCTATTTGGTACATCGTATCACCAATGTTTTGGGAGCAGAAGAGTCGAAGAAATTAAGTCCGTATGGAAATGTACACTCCAAAGAAATTTTCACAAAATTCGGTAAGAAGGCAGAAAAATTCTATGTGGATGGGGTTGCTAACCTTGATTACATGAATGTTTACAAGAAATTTTGTACAGTTCAACGAGAAAGTTACGGATTGGGAGCAATTGCCTCTTTGGAATTGGGGGAAACAAAAGTAGAATATGAAGAAAGTAATTTGTCATCTCTTGCAGATAAAAATTGGAAACAATTTGTAGATTACAACATTCAAGACGTTAATCTTCTTGTAAAATTGGAGGAGAAATTTAATTATTTGGATATATTACGTTCTCTTTCTCATGTGGGACTTACTAATTTGGAAACAGCCATGAGCACAATCAGTATTGTTGCGGGGGCTGTAGCAATTCAAGCCAAGAAAATTAACAAGGTCATTCCCACATTTCCTCATAAAATAGACGATGGTCTAGTGATTGAAGGAGCATATGTGGGAGATCCACAGAGGGGATTTCATGATTCTGTGGTAAGTTTTGATGCAAATTCCCTATATCCCAATTTGATTCGTACTTGTAACATGAGTCCTGAAACTAAAATAGGAACGGTTGTTAAAGATGCAGATGGAAACTTGATTTTACGCCATATATTAGGCAAAACATTTCCTCTTTCTGAAGATAAGCTGAAAAAATACATCCAATCACAAAATTTAGTAATGACCAAGATGGTTGTTGATAAAAATTCATTAAAAATAGAAGAAATAGGAACCATTTTCCATCAAAAGCAAATAGGATTGGTTCCACAAATCATACAAGACAATTATAAAAAGCGGGTTGATATAAAAAAGGAATTGAAAAAAATTAAACGAGAACTTATTCATTTAGAAAAATATTCTCCTGAATGGTGGCAAAAGAAAAAGCGTGAATCGATATTAAACAATCAGCAGTATGCACTCAAAATTTTAATGAATAGCATATATGGTGCTTTTGCAAACAATTATTTTGTTTTGAGTGATAGAGATATTGCTAGAAGCATCACAATTACAGGACAACACGTCATCAAGCATGCCAATGAAATTATTGAAGATTTTTTTATCAATAAAGGAATAACCAAAGAAGCAATTAGCGAAAAACCTCCCACCATATACAATGATACAGATAGTGTTTACATCTCGATTGAAAAATTACTCAATAAAGAGGACATTTCTCTCTTAAAAAAAGATAATAAACTGAATCCTGTTGCAGAAAAATTAATTGATGAGCTGGAAACCTGGATAAACGAAAGAATAGGAGTATGGGTAAAATCCGAATTGCATAGCAACATATGCACTTTGGAATTTAAACGCGAATCCATATGTGATGTGGGTATCTTTATACAAAAAAAGCGTAATGTTTTGCACGTTATCGATGAAGAGGGTGTTCCTTGTAATAAAACAAAATATACAGGAATTGAGGTGGTTCGTAGCACAATGACAAAACAGGTGAAAGATTTTAACAAGAAAATCATCGAAACAATGATGAAAACAAGAGATTTTTCCAAAACCAACGATATTATAACAGATATATCCGAAGAATTTAAAACTAAAACAGAAACAGATTTATCATTTGTGGTGGGTATTAAAAATTACGAAAAATATGCCGACAAGTGTTCAGGATTATCAACAGCAAATAAAATGCCTATTCATGTGAAAGCTGCTTACTATTACAACTACTTTCTAAAAGAATTTTCCCTAGAAAATAGGTATGAGAAAATAACTAGTGGAGATAAAATAAGATATTATTACGTGCAACAACCAAACAGATATGCAATTTCTGTAATGGCTTTTAAAAATCGTCTTCCTATTGAAGTACAGGATGCATTTCCTATGGATAAAGAAAAACAATTTGAAAAACTTGTATTTGAAACGATGAGAAAGATTTTCGATCCAGTAGGATGGGAGATCAAACAACCCAACGAATCGAATCGTACCGATTTGGAATCACTTTTTGAGCGGTAATTTTTTTGTCTTGGGTGATGCTTTTGAGGAAGCTAGTCTTGATGGAATCAAGTCACTGGGTTTTCTTACAGAACGTCCGAATTTTCTTTTAATAGCCTTTATCCAATTTGAATTGTTGTTCTTGAGACGGGTAATTTCAGCTTTGAGCTTGGAAATGTCATCTTCGGGAGTTTCTGAAGAAGTTTCTGTTTCTGGCTCTGGTTCTGTTTCAGGAGCTAGAGCAGAGCTAGGTTTTGCATAACCCTTATTGATTGTTTCCAAATTCTTCTTGTAATCATCCAAACTTACAGAGGGGGTTTTTTCAGAAGTTGTATCTGAAGTTTCTGTTGAACTTGGAGATTTTGGTATTAATTTTGTATCTTTTTCCTTTCCTAGCCGTTCCGAACCATATGCTCCATATATTAAAGTTTCTATTGCATTTTTTTCTAGATCTTTGAAATCAATTTTGTTGTGATTCTTCTCGAAATAATCTAATGCTTTATCCACATTTTGATTCATCTCTTGTCCCCAATTTTCACTATCTAAAAATCTGCGGAATATCTCTGATGCTTTTGGTGTATCTGTCTCTACCTCACTTTTGTCGCTAAATCTGGGATACCAGTATCGCAACCATCTTCCCATATACGATTCGAGTCTTCTTTTATCCATTCTTTCAGTTTGTCCTTTTTTAAGATCAAATCCTCCCCGAAGAAAATCACCAACATTCTGGGCAATACCTTCATTAAGTTGTTTATTATCAATACGTTTTGCAAGAACATATGCTTGGAAAATTTTATGCGAATCCATATTCATAATATTATTTATACCTATTGCATTTTATAAATGCCCTAATAAATGGATGTATGAGTTCAATACAACCCTTCATCGATCACGTCGGACGTACAATCATAGGCGAAGTTCTTGGCGAGGAGAACGGACACCTTAAAGTAAAAAACCCCGCCATTCTGATGGTTCAACCCAATCAGTCTTCTGGACAATTGAGCATCCAGACAATTCCCTTGTTTTTCAAGGAATTTGTCAGCCCATCTATTCGGGATACTGCGGGAACTTGGCTTTTCCCTAAAGACAAGATTGTAACCACCACAGACATCACGCTGGAAGATCGTATTGTTGAGCAATACAAGAGGATCTTTACACCAGCACCTACAGCGTCTTCTGCTAATCCGGATGTTGTAAAATTGTTTGACGACTGAACGTGAGCGATCTGGATAAAATCCTCGGATGTCTTAATGACATCAACCCTGAAGCTGCGTATCTTTCCGACAATACATTGTCGAATGTGGATACGTGGTACGATACGGGTTGTTACGCTTTAAACGCAATTCTCAGCGGTAAAATCCGCGACGGAGGAGTTCCTCAAGGAAGAATTGTAGTTTTCACAGGCGAATCCCAAACAGGAAAAACACTTCTCATAAACAAAATTATGGGATTGGCACAAAAACAAGGTGTTTATCCTGTGATTTTTGATAGTGAAATGAGTGTGGATGCTGAAAGTGCCAAAGCAGTGGGTCTTGATGCTGAAAGAACCAAGTATTGTCCAGTTTATACTGTGGACGAAGCCAAACTACAGATAAGCAAGTTTTTGGATAATGTTATTGAGAAGAAAGCACAGGGAAAGTTCATGATCAGTATAGATAGTTTGGGTAATTTGGCAGGAGGCAAGGAAGTTGCAGATCTGGAAAAAGATAAATCAGTTGCCGATATGGGATTACGAGCAAAGAGTTTGAAAAGCATGTTGAGAATACTGACTTATAAGGCAGCCAAAGCAGGAGTTACTATTCTTTGCAGTAATCATACCTATGCAGATCCCAGCGCAATGTATCCAAGTTTGGTAAAGAACCAGAGTGGAGGAAGTGGTCCACTTTACATGAGCAGTCTTATTGTGCAATTGGCTCGTCGCAATGAGAAGCAAGATGAGAAAAATGAGGAAGATACAATGATTCCCGAGGCCAAGCAATATTCAGGTGTCACACTTCGAGCAATGACCACCAAAAATCGTTTCCTCCCCCCTTTCCTAGAAGTTCCAATTTATTTAAATTATAGAACAGGATTGGACAAATATAGCGGTCTTTTGGAAATGGCGGTAAATCACGGAGTTGTGATCCAAAATGGACCAACTTATGCAAAACCTGATGGAACCAAACTGGGTTATGGAAAAAGTTTTAAAAATGATATTTCTTTTTGGGAAGAGTATGTTATACCTAATCTTCAGGAAAAAATAAATGTCGCTTACAAATATGCCTCTATCGAAACCAAATGAAAAGATCATTTTCATCAGCGCAACTCGCGGTGACAAGTCTTCCACTTCGTTTTTAAAAAGCATCTCCAAGATTCCTGGGATAGATTTTGAAATTATAGAAAACAATACAGAAAAGCTTTCTGTCGTTTACAATCGAGCCATTTTGAAACATATGGACGATTATGATATAATATGTTTTGTCCATGATGATGTGTATGTGGACGATTTGCGAGTTGCTCGTAAACTGCAAAAAGCCACATCAGAAGGTGGGTTTGATGTGGTTGGTCTTGCCGGGGGTATTGATCCGCAAATAAAAACACCTGCTTTGTGGCACCTGATGTGTGTTCGAGACAATTTGAGAGGTGCTGTGGCACATCCCTATAATTCTGGTCTATTTGTAACCAGTTTCGGAATGACTCCCTGCAAGGTGGATTTGATTGATAGTCTTTTTATGGCATTCCGTACAAAGCTATTCAAAACCAATAACCATTTTAGATTTGATGAAGCTAATCCGTGTCACACGCATTTTACAGATTTGGACATCAGCTTACAGGCAAGAAAATACGATTATCAGGTGGGAGTGTGGCCTATTTGGGTATTGCATTCTAGTCCAGGACTCAAGAGTTATAATGATACAATCTGGCAAACTGGTCAAACATGGTTTTTAGACAAATGGTCAAAGTAAAACAATTAGATTTTGACACGTTCGAAACTCTTATCATATATAAGAGTTTGATTGATCCCATATACATGGGAACAGTTATAGATCATTTAAAACCAGAATATTTTAACGATAGTGATATCAAAGAAATAGTTTCTATCATCACCTCTTTTTATCACAAACATAATTGTGCACCAACTCCCACAGAAATTAAAAACTATCTAACCACAGATCAGTTGAGGCAATCATTTACCAAGATTGTCAACAATTTCAAAACAATAGACAAGAATTTAAACAAAAAAGAATTGTATGATAATACCGAATCATTTTTCAAAAATAAAGGAACACAAAAAACTTTAATGGAATATATCGAGAATCACGACAAGGGCAAATTGGATCTGACGGATATTTTAGAAAAATTTACAAAAGCTTGCAACATCAGTTTGACACACGAAATGGGATTGAACTATTTTAAAGATTTTGAAAAGATTATTACAGAAATTAACCGAAATGAAACTTACATTTCTAGTGGATACAAATGGATTGATGACAAACTTGGGGGAGGTTTTATTGAAGAAGGCAAAGCTCTTTATATTTTTTGCGGTCAAACCAATGTGGGCAAAAGTATTGTGTTGGGAAATATTGCCACCAATATATGCTCTCAAGGTAAAACAGTATTACTGATCAGTTTGGAAATGAGTGAAGCGGTATATGCCAAACGCATTTGTGGTAATATTACAAATATTCCTCTTTTTTCACTTCGACAAAAGGTTGACGATCTTCGAGATGAGATTGTAAAATATACAACAAAAAATCCCCGATCTCAGTTGATTATCAAAGATTTTCCTCCAGGAACAATTAGTGTGGGCAATCTTTCAGCCTATATTAAAAAATTAGAGCAGAGTGGCATCAAGCCCGATGTGATTATGCTTGATTATATCAATCTTCTAACAGGTTCGGTTGGTACCAACAGCTATGAAAAGGTGAAACATTTGACAGAGCAACTTCGAGCACTGAGTTACGAATTTGCAGTGCCAGTAATAACTGCCACACAATTGAATCGAAGTGCGGTAAATCAAAGCAACCCACAATTGGAAACTATTGGAGAAAGCTATGGTCTTGCCATGACTGCAGATTGCATGTTTAATATATGGAGAACACCTGAAGATTATGATATGAACCGAATCAAAATAGGAATAACCAAAAGTCGCCAAGGTGCCAATTTCGGGCATGCCACATTTGCTTTGGACAATTCCACCTTGAGAATTCGAGAAGAATCTCGAACAGAAGGAGATGATATAGTTTCTCAAACAGAAACTGCTCTCAGCAATGTGTTAGATTAGAATGAAAAAGATTCAGATCATATGCGATTTTGATTTGGATGGAGCAGGTTGTTGTCTGTTAACCAAATGGTCTGCACCAGACAATGAGTATCTGATAGTTGGAACAGATGAAAAGCAACTGGAGGAACATATTAAAAATGCAGATCCATCAATTCCTCTTTTTGTATATGATTTGGCAATCGAACAAAAACACATAAATTTGGCAGATCGATCCAATGTGGTTTTTATGCATCACCATGATGCTTCGCTTCCCCTACAAAGCAAACAATGTAAAATTGTACAAATTCAATCAACCTCTTGCACCAAACTATTACAAACATTCTTCAAGAATAAAAAACTAGAAGAAAATCAACAAAAACTTTTGGATATTATCGATGATTATGATTCGTACACTCTCAAGCATAAAAAATCAGTATTGCTCAACATGCTGTTCTGGTCTTTTAACGGCAACAAGCTGGACAAGTTCATACAAGCATTTGAAGGAGGAGATCGAGTTTTTACTGAATTTGAAAAGAATATGCTCCGCATTTATGTGAAAAAGATGCAAGAAACCATACAAACAAGCGAACCGCATCGTTTTAATTTGGAAAAATATAATATAATAATATTTTATGCAAATTTTGCAATAAATGAGTTGTGTGCGGATTTTGCAAACAAATACGATGCTGATGGAGCTGTTTGTATTGATCCTGTGTCTCTAAAGGTATGGGTAAGAATCAACCGAAACAAAGCTACCCTGTTTGATTCGGGAGCTTTTGCCAGAAATTACCTAGAAGGATGTGGCTATAAAAACATAGCAAGTGGTCAGGTTACACCTGAGTTTGTTGATTTATCGCAATCGTTCACTAAGCTTTGATATGGACAAAACACTTACAGAAAAGGAAACAGAGTATTATTTTCTGTGTTTTTGTAGTCTCATGTGCATTTTGGCCGAAAAGAAGTTGAACTTGCCCAATGTGTTTATTTGTTTTTTGAAACATAAAAATTATCGAATTCTTTTCAAACAAATGCTCAATTTGGATTCGGATCAAGAGTGTATACGAATTTTTATAGCGTTTGATCCAAATTTGTACAAAAGCAAGTACATTACAAAGTTTTTAAATAAAAATAAAAATCTAAATCTTTCGTGAAAAAAGATGCTTTGAGTATCTACAACTCGTTCATTCGAGCATATCGTTCTGCCAATTCTGCACCCTATCGTCTTCGTAAAAATTACGAAACATTACCTGCAGAAATAAAAAGTAATCTGGAAAGAATCAAATTGTTTTTTGATTCGTATGAAATTGATGTGGATGATTTTTTTGATGCTCCCTACTTTCTTTACAAGGATACCAAATTTTT
>Ga0181356_1000226_pt1 | contig 23691 bp, 14 predicted proteins | sample Fa13VDMM110SN_FD_130104 | JGI IMG/M metagenome (GOLD analysis project Ga0181356, IMG submission 130104) | Freshwater viral communities from Lake Michigan, USA - Fa13.VD.MM110.S.N | ecosystem: Environmental > Aquatic > Freshwater > Lake | place: USA: Michigan | collected 2013-09-24 | reverse complement strand
GTCAATTTATCTTCAATGATATTAATCGGGGTCAGGAAGCGCAGTTTAATTCGGGTACCAACGAGGGTTACTCTGAGGTGTGGTGGAATTACTGCTCTAAAAATAGTAATGCAATTGACCGCTATGTCATTTTTAATTACCTTGATCGGGTTTGGTATTACGGTACGTTAGATCGTACGGCTTGGCTGGACTCACCGCTTCGCCCGTTTCCAATGGCTGCAACGGAAAGCAAGATTATTGTGTATCACGAAGCGGCGGTAGACGACGGCTCAACTAACCCACCAAGCGCAATTGAATCGTATATTCAGTCTTCTGACTTTGATATTGGTGACGGCCACAACTACGGGTATGTATGGCGCATGATTCCGGACATTACTTTTGACGGATCAGATACCACAGGGCAAACTTCGGGTTACCCTTTTGTGCAGTTCACTGTTCGGCCCAAACAAAACCCCGGTTCAAACTACGGTACGGCCTTGTCCCCAACGGTAACTTCGGCGCAGAGCTACGCTGGGCAGACAACATACAACGTGCAGCAGTTCACTGAGATTGTTTATAGCCGGGTGCGTGGTCGCCAGATGGCGTTCAAAATAGAGTCAAACAGTGTTGGCACTCAGTGGCAGTTGGGTGTACCCCGAATTGATGTGCGTCCTGACGGCAGGAACTAACTATGTCCACAGGAACTACAAGAAGTCCGGCGTTACCCCTTGCGCCTGTTGAATATGACAGAACGTACATAGATACAGTTCACAACGTCCTGCGGCAGTATTTTGCTCAATTAGATAACCCCGGAGCAAGTGCCGCATCCACAAGCCGCCCTGATGCTAATACGGTAACAGCAGCCTTGAACTTTAGTCAGGTAAATCCCACTACGGGACTACGCGAAATAAGCTGCCCAACCAGCGTGGAATATGCTGCGGGCAAGCTGCGAACTGGGGACATCTATTACGATACAACGACATTTGCACTAAAGATCGTGCCGTAGCCTGCTATGTTTCTATACACTAAACTGATAGACTTCGCACATGGAACCTGATTACGTTGAATTTGCTGAGGTGGACGGGATGTGGGTCCGTGCCTACACTCTAGAGAAGCAGCACCATGTAGTCGCCCAACACGCGCATGAACACGATCATATAACCCTGCTTGCAAGCGGATCGGTTACGTTTTGGCGCAACGGCGAGCAAGTTTCACAACACGAAGCGCCAGCGGTAATCACGGTACCTGCTGGGTCTAAGCACGCTTTTGTAGCCTTGTCCGACAATGTAATTCTTTGTTGCCTTCATAATTTACGGGGTACCGGCGAGACGGCACCCAGAGCCTTAGACGAGGTGTCCTGATGCCAATACTTACTATCCCTGCTGCTATAGGCACTGGTATGACCGCTGCCCAAGCCGCCGCTGCCGCCGCTGCCGCTGCCCAAGCCGCCACCGCTGCCGCCGCTGCCACTGCCGCCACAACCGCTGCTACAACCGCTGCCGTGCCTACTCTAGCTGCTACTACTGCTGGTTCTGTTGCTCCGGGAGCGTTCGGTGCTGGCATTACTGGAGGTGGTACAGGTGCTGGTATTACGGCTGGCGCTAGTGGTGCTGGCGGGGCTGGTATTACCGCCGGTGGTGGTGGGGCTGGGGCTGGTATTGGTGCTGGTGGAGCAGGGTCTGTTACTCCGGGGGCGTTTGGTGCTGGGACTGGCGGTGCTGGAGCCGTACCGGGCGCTGAAACCCTAACCGCAAATGCTGGCCAAGGGATCATGACTGACGCTGGTGCAATGCAGTCGGGCGCTGTAGAAGTCGGGAATGTACCAATAAATGAAGCAGGTAGAGCGCAGATACAACAGCTTGTAAATGGTACTGTGCCAACAACTGTGCCAACAACTGCGCCACCTGTGCAACCGCCTTTCGCCCAGAACCCTTATGGTATGGTACCGAAGCCTCCAGCGCCAACAATGGCCGAAACAAATGCAAGTATTTTAAAATCACCCACTATGGAATTTGGTACTGGTGATGTGTCCCCCGGTACATTTAACTCGCCACAACCAACCCCTACTGCAACAGGCAACGCCCTAGATCGTGGTTTTAAATCCGCAGTGACTTTTGCCAAGGACAATCCGTACCTAGCGACAACAGCTGCAATGGGCTTGAACTATCTCATGCAGCCGGAACCGCCTGAGAAAAAGAAATATGAGCGGCGTGATATGTCCGGGTTCCAGCGCAGCGAGCCTTCAACAAGTGAGTACACACCCATATATGCACCGGCGTCTTACGCAGCTGAGGGTGGTTTGATGAGCTACGCCGTAGGTGGTCCTGTCGAACAGATGTCGGCTATGAATGCAGTAGGTGCTAACACGGGTTACCCAATGGCAAACCTGCAGACGCCTATGTACTCTAACCCCATGATGCAGAGGCCAATGCCAACCAACGTTATTGCGCCATCAGCTGACGCCGGAGTGGACCCATACACAGGTGAACCACGGTTTGCCGAAGGCGGTAATGTACCAGCAGTCGAAAAGCTCGAGGAGCGAAACCGTAAGCTTCTGGGTATTAAGACGCCACAGGAAGTCGAAGAAGATTTTGAACGCGGCCAAGACGTTATGCGCCGAGAAGGATTTGGCATCGTAACCGACTCTGACGTTGATACGCGCCGGAAAAGCCCGGCAGCGGCGGCAATAACTCAGCTAAAGAAAATAGGTAAGCGCGTTGGAACGCCCGTGTCTGACATGCCTAAGTCGGCTGTTGTGGACACCGATGTATTCCATGCTGCACAAGGCGGTATCATGCGCGATGCGGAGCGGTATGCTAAAGGTGGTGAAACTCAATATGGTGTTGCCTCTAACCCTAACCATGTAAACCCTGAAAATTACACGCGCAGTGAACTTGCGGGCGGAAGAAATCCAAACCTTAAGGCAAAACCCTCTAGAGCGCCATTTCCTGAATACACTGCTAGCACTGCACCACAAACTATGTACGTGCCTAAGTCGTATCAAGATAATCCGACGTACCAGATGCCAGTGCAACAATCTGATACAAACGACTTTTATGACTACATGGATCAACAACTTGCTAGTTACGATAACTACGGGTATGCAGCGGGTGGTGGGGTTATGAGCGGGTCACACTTGGGTGACTATTCTGATGGCGGACGTTTGTTGAAAGGACCCGGTGATGGTGTATCTGATTCTATCCCTGCTTCTATTGGCAGTCGTCAGCCTGCTCGCCTTGCTGATGGGGAATTTGTGGTCCCTGCACGAATCGTTTCTGAAATTGGAAATGGAAGCACAGAAGCCGGGGCAAGAAAACTTTACGCAATGATGGAGCGTGTTCAGAAATCACGTAAGAAGAGCATAGGCAAAAATAAAGTCGCCGTAAACTCTAAGGCTGACAAACACTTACCGGCGTAAAGATGCCCCTATATCAATTACACCCTAGTAGACTGCCAGAAACGTGGCCTATTGTTGCACCAATGTTGCAACGCGCAATTGATCTTGACCCTGAGCTAAATACTATAGAACAGGTTGAGTTTTCAGTACGCACAGGTCGTACATTTTTACTTGTGTGGGAAGACCCAGACAAAGGCATTACTGGGGCTGTGACTGTAGACATTATTGACTACCCACGTGAGCGCGTAGCGCATGTGAATTTAATGGGCGGTAAAGGCATAGTACGCCCTAATGTATTTGACGAAGCTAAAAACTGGATGCGCCTAATGGGGGCTACAACCACACAATGTTGGGCTAAAGGTACTTTGGTTCAGATGTATGAAAAAATGGGCATGGCCAACACCCATCAGGTGATGAGGGAAAAATTATGATTATCCGCAATAAATTCAACGGTTACGTAAACGGTAACAATCGACTTTACCCCGGCGGTGGTGGTGGGCAACCCACACAGAACCAAACATACAATACGAACATCCCTGAGTACGCTGAGCCGTATGTAACTACAATGCTCGGCGCGACTGAGAAGCAGGTATACAACTACGGTCCTGAAGGAAACATAACCGGCTTTCAACCGTACAAAGCTTACACAGACTACGACAGAGCGCGAGGCGGCACGGGCGAGACTGTAGCTGGTTTTACTCCCATGCAGGTTTCAGGGATGCAAGGCTTTCAGAATTATCAGTTGCCAAGGCAAACCGGTACAGCGTCTCGGATGGCGGGTATGGCGGGACTTGGTTCTATGGGTGCAGGCCAACGATACGAGCAACAAGCTACTAACCCGTACGCCACTCAAGCCTATATGTCGCCGTACATGGAAGGCGCTTTGGCTCCCCAGCTTAGAGAAGCTCAGCGGCAGTCGGTTATACAAGGGCAGCAGAACCAAGCTCAGGCTGTGCAGCAAGGTGCGTTTGGTGGCTCTCGTTCGGCTATTGTAGAAGCGGAGCGTCAACGTAATCTGGGTCAGCAGCAAGCCGACATCTACGGCAAAGGAATGCAGGACGCATTTCAAAACGCTCAACAATCTCAGCAGTTCGGTGCCAAGCTCGGCCTTGAAGGGTATGGTCAAGGTGCGCAGGCAGCAGGTCAGCTTGGCTCGTTAGGTCAGCAGCAGTACGGTCAAGAGCTTGGTCTGATGGGTAAGCGCATGGAGGTTGGTGGGCAGCAGCAGGCTTACGAGCAAAACCGCCTGAACCAGATCATCCAAGACTACGCCACATCTCAGCAGTATCCGCTTATGCAGCTGGGTGTGCTGTCCAACATGCTGCGCGGTCTGCCTATGCAAGCTGCAACTACGCAAATGTACCAAGCGCAGCCATCAGGGTTTAGTCAAGGCGCAGGCGCATTGGGAACTGGCATGACTTTGTACAACCAAGCTAAAACAGCTGGGTTCAACGTAGCCGAAGGTGGCTACATCTCTGATGAAGGCGTTAAGAAGTATGCAAAGGGTGGCATCACCGGCGAGTTCGCCGTGTCCGATATCGTCTCCAGACTTTCTGATGCACAGCTTGATGCACAGCTTAAGAACCCGAACTCCCCGCCTGAAGTCAAGGAAGCCGCAGCTAAAGAGACCCAGCGCCGTGCAGAGCTGCGCGGTATGGCCGGTGGTGGCGTGGTGGCGTTTGCCGACGAGGGCTTAGTTGAAGATCAAGCCGCAGCTCAAAAACGCTTAGAAGCTGCTGATAAAGCTTTTGATGAAGCACAGGCGCGTAAGAAAGCGTCACAGTCCGCTAATACCGACAACGCACCCCCTAATAAAACAGAACCCCTAGGCATTAAGCAAGATTACAACCTCGAAGGCGCTACAGATACAAATAAGGCTACAGCCCAAGCTCCAGCTCCAGCGGCGTCAGCGGATATAGTAGATACAGATGTAAGACGCGCTGCTGCGTTGGACGCCTATAGAAAAATGACTGCCCCGAACGAGGGTGTTACGGAAGGTGTAGCCAGCGCGGACACGACAGAAGACATTAAGAAAAGCGTACGCGACGCTATTACAAAACAGCCAGTATCGCGTGCCGACCAAAGCAGTGGGCAAGTAGCTAAGCCCACCGCGCCCGTACAAAAAGATAACACCGTTATCGACGCTATTAACAAAGGCATACTAGGCACTATACAAGCACGACCTGTATCTTCTGCGGATGGAAAAACTATGCCGCCGCCAGACGTTGCGGGTATTAAAACAGACGCCCCTAAAGCCGCACCTGCACCTGCACCCGTGGCCAAAGGCCCCGTTGATCCAGACGCTGAGCTTGCTGATTACGCGCAGACGCAGAAACTAATCAAAGACCGCTCAGTTTATGAGCAGGCTGCTCTTACACGTGAAGAACGTAAGAAGTTGGGCATCGTCAGCCCGTATGCTGGTGAACTTGAGAAGACCGACGATAAGAGACGCAAGATAGAAGCCGGTGCTAAAGACGAGTACATGGACCGCTTGTCCGAGTTCTTAATGACATGGGGTAGTCTGCCCGGCCCAACGCTGGTCGCTGCAAACCAAGCAGGGCGTCAGTTTATTGCTAACTCAATATCGGATAAGAAAGAACGTAAACGCCTGCTAGATGGCCTTGACGCAAGTGCAAGCGCGATTAAACAAGCGCAGTACCTTGAGAATCTGGGCGACCACAAAGATGCCGAGGTTAAGATTAAGGACGCCGGTAAAATTTTCTTTGAAGTCAACGAGAAGCTACGTGAAGGCAAAGTAAAAGCAGCCGAGTTTAAAAATGCTATGGACCGCACTATGGCTACGCTGTCCTCAGAAGAAGCTCGCGCTACTGCTAGGCTGCAGATGGACAAAGCGCTTAAACATATGGAAGTCAATAAAGCTACTGACTTTATGAATCAAGTTGCGATGCGTGTTGAAGGCATGGTTGCAAACGGCGCGCTTAGAAACGCAGATACAGTTAATAAAGCTATGATTGAAATTCTGGAGCTTACAAAAGGCACGGACGCTAAAATGATAAGTGCTCTTGCGTCTCTTACAGGTGCAGCCGCAGCAACAACGCAAGCTACCGTAGCCCAGACGAACGCGATCACCAATCAGCAAAAAGCGGGTACCGACCTCGCAGAAGCAAAAGGCAAACTAGCAGAGCAAGAGCGTAAAGAAATCAATAGCGCTACGCTTTTCAACCCTAGTAAAGAAAACGCAGCTAAACTGCGTAAAGCTAGAGAACAAGACGCTAATGCAAATATAGACGTTGCCAATCCAAAAAGCGCGGAACTTAAAGTGCTAAACGACATTACTAACAGCATAAAAAATAAACCAGCGTATAAACCACTGCGCGACGCGGAAGCTCCACCTGCATCAGCTGAGCCTAAGAAAGATGCAACACCAAAATCTGAGGCAGCGCCAAAAAATGAAACAAAACCCGCCTTGCGTTGGAACTCAAAAACAAACCAGTTTGAGTAGGCTAAATAATGGTACAGCGCGTTGAAGTATCCGGGGTAGGCATAGTAGAGTTCCCCGACGGGATGAGTCGGGACGAAATGGCGGCTGCGCTGCGTCAGCTACCCACACCCAAAACTGAAGCTACACCCACCCCTGCACCGGCGGCTAAGAAAGAGGCTACTGTTCGGGGGGTGGACGAGCTACCTCTTGTTGGGCGTGAGTTTCCGTCTGATATGCGTGACTTCGGTCCGCGCCCTACAAAAAATAAACTTGGCGTCATGGATGACGCTCCCCCCGCGCCGCCACAAAAAGATGCGTTTCTTCCTATTCGCCCTGAAGTTCGCCAAGCTTTAGTTAATGCTTACGACGCGGGTTCCCCACAAGAACGAGACAAACTATTAACAATCCCCGGAGCTAAGGGTGATGTTGTCCGTGAGTACGCTCAAAAGTTTGAAGCCAAACAGGACAAGCGTAGAGCGGAGTTTGAGAAACAGCAACGCACTGGCGTAGTGCTTCCCGAGCCTTTCAGAGCTGAAGAACAGTTTGGTCGCAGTGTAGAAGCTCGTACTGCGCGGTTGATTACCGCAGGGGAAAAGCCGGAGTTTGCACAAGTTGCTGCGCGGGATGCTGCCCTTGCTGGAGTACTTCCGGGTCAAGAAATTGACTACATGCGCTACAAAGGTTTGGCGGAGCCGGTTGATGTAGACGATGCCACCGTTGCAGAATTTGAAAAAGCTTCGAGGGTAGAACGTGCGGCGGCTAAAGCAAAGGCTGGCCTATTGGAATCCGTATACGGTGTAAATCAAGCCGTAGCTGAAACGGTGGGGGCAAGTAATTTTGCACGTGCGCAAAGTCTTTCTGCAAAAGATCAAAACAAATTACAAAACTCTATCGGGGAAAACCCAGATTATTGGAAACGCCAGACTGAAAACATAATTAATTCTAGTGCTCAAAATGCGCCTCTTATAGCACTGGGGGTTTTGACAGGTGGGGCAACATTGCCTATGACGGCTATGTTTGTATTAAAGTTTGGTCAATCTTACGCTGAATCTCGCAGGCTGGGGCTAGACCCAGCGACAGCAAACGCTCGTGCTACGTGGATGGGGTTGGCGGAAGTGCTGGGGGAAATACCGGGTTTTGGTAAACAGCTAAGTATTGTACGAAACTCTTTAAGAACATCCCCGCTAGAAAGTTTAAAGCAATGGGTAACTAAAACCGCGAAGAAAGAAATAGCGGGCGAGCAGTTTACGCTTGCTATGGAAACTTTTGGAGACATCAAAGGGGTTTCACCTTTTGGCGTTAACCAAGCACCGAGTGTCGAGCAATATCTGCAAATGATGGCAGATACGCTAGTGCAGACTGTTGGGCAAAGCGCTTTAATGGGCGGCACTGTTTCAGCAGTTGGTAAAACTGCACAGGTAGCCAGAGATCGTTTTACTCCACCTGTACCTGCTGAAGAAGCTATACCAACTGCTGAACAGCTCATGCGGGAAAAAGGGTTCATGGGTGGAGATCAGCGTCCAGAACTCAAAGGTCTGCAAGCGACACGTAAGCCAGACCTAGAGACAGATACGCCAACACCAGACCGCACACTATCTGCGCTGGAGAAAGCTCGTAACGAGGGTATTGAAGTTGATGCACCGCCCGGCCCAACGCTATCCGCTATGGAGCGTGCGCGTAATGAAGGTATTGAAGGTGCACCAGTAACGCCGCCTATCGAAGCACGTGTGCAAGCCCGCACTACTGAGTACGAGCGCCAAGGCTATATGCAAGATGATGCTCGCTTGATGGCCGAGCGCGATATAGCTGCGGAAGCGCGACAAGATGTGGGTGGCCGTGCAATACAACGGCAAGATTCTGAGGATGAACGCCGTACCGCTGAAGGCCGTGCTGAACGTGCGGCTATGTCTATGGAGGCACCAAGTGAACTACCTGAGCCACCGTCTTATGTCACTCAACCCTCAGCAGATGAGTACGGCGCTGCTGTGCCTAGCGGGGCAGATAGAACCCCCCGAGGACCTAAGTCAGCTTTCGACCGAGGACTGGATACTGCTAGGAGTATTACTGGAGAGCTTGATGCACGAGAAAGAACTGAGCGTGCTTCACTAGACGCAAACCAGCGGCGCATTGAGTCTGACATCTCTAAAGCATTCGCACGTGAGGCTACGCCTGATCTGGGTCCGATACTAGGCGCAAGCTGGACGCGCAGCACTCTTGCTAGGAACCCTACGCCTGAAGAATATCAAGACGCAGCATACGCACGGCTGGAAGAACTAGACGGCCAACGCCCTGACGACGCTGGTCCTGCGTTTGAGCGCGCTGCGGCTCCTGCACCGGCTGCGGCTAAACCCGCTGAAGCAAAAGCAGAAGTTAAAGAAGAAGCGCCAGCCGGTGCCAAGATGCGCCGCCCAACAGACCGTGAGAAGAGCAATTTTTCTGCGTCGGCGGTTATCGACTTTGGTCCAGCAGGACAGGCTGTTATTGCAGAGGGTCTTCAGGACGTTTATATACAGGACAAAAAAGGCAACGAGCTTAGCGTAAGGCAGTGGGACTCACGCCCCGGCAGTATCAAAACAGCGGCGGAGTTTCCAGCGTTCGTGCCCGAGTCACTGCGCCAGCCGATAATCGACTATCAAGATGCTGCGTATAAGAACAAACTGGGTACGCCTGAAACTCAAGCTGCGCTAAACCGTGCCCGCACTAATCTCCAGCAAGCTGTTGCAGCGCAACCCACAACGACCACGGAGAAACCTAGTGTCGCTCAAGCCCCTAAAGCCGTCGAAGCAAAAGAAGAAAGACAAGCGGAACCCGCCAAGCCAGCCGCATCCGCAGTAAAACCGGTTCAGACAACGCTAAAAGATGGTGAAGCTATTACAATTGAACCTGTTTCAACCCCTTCTGCATTTTCAAGTTTAGTACGCGCTGAGTATGGCGAACCCATATCTTTAGTTGCAAAAAATGATGCGGGTAAAGAAGTAGGTCGCTTAACTTACATGCCGAACGGTGGTCCTATTGACGTATCCGTAGGGGAGGGAGAACGTCGTCGGGGTATAGGTTCTGCGTTGTACGATGCGCTAGAAGAAGCGGGTGGAAAAATACCTGCGGCAGAAAGTGGTGTAGCTATATCCAAGGAAGCTCAAGCGCTTCGTGAAAGTAGAAAGAAAAAAGGATACAAGCCACTAGCCCCTGCAGAGTTCGAACCACTAGCCCTCGAAGCTGGTCGTAACGAAGCCCTTGAAGTCGAGCCGTCTGAGATTGCTGAAGTCAAGAAGGCAGAGCAGGCACTAACCAAAGCTGGTACGCCACGTAAACGTGCACCCGGTGCTGGCCCTAAAGTAAAAGAAACTTCAAAGACGCAAGCCGAGAAGACTGCGCAATCAAAAGCACTTGGCAAGTTTAATCGTGACGTTGCCCTGCTTATTGCTAAGGCCAAAGAGTTCAGCGAGCGTCAGGCCATGGAGACGTTTGAGACGCCAGACGAGTTTGAGTACAAAGAAGCTTTGCGCGATATGTACGCAGATCAGATGCGGGCGATTGTCTACGGTATATCCCAACGTACTGGCAGTATGGCTCAGGGCTACATCGACGCTAAAGGTTATATCCGCAGCCTCCCCGCTGCTTTGCGGGAGCGAGCCAAGGCTCTGCACGAAGGCACTGCTAAGCTTGAGGACTACCACGAGATACCACCTAAGCCAGAAGCCCTGATTGAAAGAGAGCGCAAGTCTGCGGAGTACAAGAAAGCTCGTGCAGAAGGCAAAGCTAAGAAAGAAGCTCTGGGTAAACCACTAGCTGCTACACGCCGCACATTCACTGACGCATTCAATAAGTGGTTCGGCGATAGTAAAGTGGTGGACGAAAACGGCAACCCATTGCAGGTTTACCACACCGGTGTGGTCGATGCTGAAGAAATTATTAGCGGTGCAGAGGTTCAGCGGCGGCTTGGTAAAGAGCTTATTTTTGCTAACGAGGGCGTTTACTTTTCAGCTGACCCTATATATTCATCACAGTACGGGCGTAACCGCGAAGGTGTGGTTATATATCCCGTGTATTTAAGCATTCAAAACCCGTTAGTCATTACTGATAAAAAAGAATTAACACGGCTAGAAAAGTTAAAACGAGTATTTCTTAGCAGCAAAGCCCGTGAGGACGCTAAAGTTGCGGACGTGACTGATCGCATGGTGTCCATGTATATCACCGAGAAATATAAGGCTGAGTTAATTGCGCAGGGCTACGACGGAATTATCAACGAAGCGTACAACGAGATTGTCGTTTTTGAACCAAACCAGATCAAGTCGGTCTTTAACAAAAACCCGACTACCGACCCACGCATCCTCGCTGCTACACGCCGCGAAGAACAAGAAGAACTAGGACTGTCTGAAAGCGACATCTATCGTATCGAGCAGCAGCTCGACATGCGCCCAGACCCTATATTTAAAGAACTGACTAGTCTGACCGGTGCGCTTATTTATATTGCTGAGTCGCCTAACCAGCTTGAGTCTGAACTTGCTTCGCGTCTGTTGCAGGACGACAACATAGACTCTATTGCGGATACTTCGCTACAAGTTGTTGAGACCGATACGACTGACGTTGAGCCACGCGCTAAGGAGCTACTAGACGACGATGCTGTAGGTGCATACATACCATACACACTAGGTGGTGGGGTCTTTCTGCGCGGCAGCAGCTACGGTGTGGATCAAGGCATAAACTCTGAGATTGTGCTGCACGAGGCTATGCACGCATCCGGTGCTAAAAAGATTATATATGTTGAACTAGCAGAAAAACAAAATGCGCCGGTACCGGCCCGCCTAGCGGAAGCTGTGTATCAACTGCGTGACTTGATGGACCGCGCCCGTGAGACTTATGCAAAGCTTACAGCGGCTGGCACTGCGCCTTCTGGTCTTGGGCGTTTGGCAGAGGCTGGTGCGTTCACAAATATTCAGGAGTTCTACGCCTACGGTCTGACTGACCCAAGCATGAAGTTGTTCTTGCGGGATGAAGTGCCGGGCATATCTACTAAGACTACGGGCTTTGACCGTTTCGTTGAAATTCTTATGCGCATGTTTGGTGTAGACCCAAGCTTGAAGTCCGGCTTGAAAGACCTGTTGCTGGTGTCGAACGAAATCATGGCGGCTAAGAAGCCTAGCGATAAAGCACTTGCTGAGCTTGCGCGTAATGATTTAGGTGGGCCGTTAGCTGCTAAACAAAACGACGCAGAGAATACGACTACACAGGCGAAAGAAGAAACTAAAGCTGACGCTGAAGAAGCTAAGCTAAACACCCCGATCTTTGAAGATCAGCTGGCAGCTATAGGCCTGACGCAGAAAGCCGCACGTACCGCTGAAGGCTTCCTCAACTACTTTGTAGAGAACTACTACAACCTGACCGGTACCGCTCGTGAGTTCTGGCTGGGGCAAGTACCTACCGATGCTTTACTCCGGACCATGAAACGCGCTGAGATTAAGCAGGGTGAGATCATAAAAGAGTTGATGCGGGGGGCGAACACTTTCAAGCTTGGGCAGATGAAGTTGGTTGAGTCGCTGGGTAAGGAGTGGCTGGCGCTGAAGTCTAAGGAAGGTATTCGCCTTGCCGAGGTAATGCACCAGTCAACAATTGCCCGCGTAGACCCGTCTAAGAATAAGTCTAACGGCAAGCTAAACCGTATGTGGGATGCTCTGACCCCCGAAGCTCGTACGGTGTACAACAAGGTGCGCGACTATTACACCACGCAAGCAAGACTGGCACACGCGGTAATAATCCAAAATGTGCAGAACTCGCAGATGAACAAAGAGTCTAAAGAGAAGCTAATAGAAACACTGGAAGAACTTTATGGGGATGCTTCTCGTATATCACCGTACTTCCCGCTTATGCGTTTTGGTAGGTTCTGGCTGCAAACTGGCAGGGGAGATAACCTGCGCTTTGAAATGTTTGAGAGTGAAGGTAAGCGCAACACTGCCCGTGCTAAGTATCTGAAAGGCATGAAGCGTAAAGGTGACGCCCGGTCGGAAGCAGATTTGCGTGAAAACAAAGAGCTTAGCGACGGCGATGATATTAATACGCTGCGTGAGCGCATGGCGGATAACAGCGACATCCTTAAAGATGTGCTGCGTAAGATTAGCGAGCTGGGTAATACTACAGATGCAACAAAAGAATCGCTGGCGCGTGATGTATTCCAGATGCACTTAATGACGTTGCCAGAGACTAAGTTCCAAAAAGCTTTCATCCATCGTAAAGACGTAGAAGGCTATTCGAAAGACGGTTTGCGCAGCTTTGTGACAGCTGGTAGTCGTATGGCTTCGCAGCTTGCTGCTATTAAGTACCAGCCTAAGTTGCGCCTAACGTTCAGTGCGGCTGTGGATAGCATCGAAGGCAAGACCACACGTGCAAAAGACGAAGCACTTATCAAGGCGCTGGAGAACCGCATACGGGGGAACATAGCACCACCAGAGCAAAACGGTAGAGCCTACGATACGTTCGATAACCTTGTGCACTTCGCAACTAAGTTTACGTTCATGTATCACCTGACAGATATGCGAGCGCTCATGAACAATCTGTGGGCGTTGCCGTCTCGCTCAACCCCTGTGCTTACTAAACACTTTGGTCCACTAGCTGTGCTTAAACAGATGGGTAAGTTTACTCGCCACGCGTACGCACAGGTAGGTGTAACTAAAGTCGATAAAGATGGCAACGTGTCTTACACGCTCCCGTCGTTTGGTTCGTCCGCACTAGTTCGTAACGACCCCCTGCTGCAGTACGCGGTAGAAGAGATGGACAAACGTGGTATTGCAACACAGGGTACGCAGACTTTTGATCTGTATCTGAAAGGCATAGGAGAGTCCGCCTCTAAATTAGGACAAGGCTTTGATGCCTCTGTGCGAATCTCTGGCGCGTTACACCAAGGCTCGGAGCGCGTTACTCGTGAAGTTACATTCTTGACGGCGTTTAAGATGGCGATGAGTACTCCGCGCCTAGGTACAAAGAATAAAATGACTAAGGAAGAAGCTGTTGAGTTTGCGCATGATGTGACAGATGAGGCGCTGTACAACTTCCTACCAGAAAACATGCCGTCGTGGACTCGTAACCCAGTCGCTAGACTAGCCATCCAGTTCCATAAGTGGGCTTTCTTTACGTCGTTTTACTACGGCAGCAACATGAGAGAAATGTTAAAGCCTCTGCCGGGCAACACCAGACGCGGTGCTGCGTACGCACTGTTAGGGTCTCTGAGTATGGGTGCGGTTGGTTCTGGCATCACGGGCGTGTTTGGAGTCAGCTTTGCAATGGGTATGTATCAGATGCTGGCTAATATGATTAGCGATGACGACGATGGCGATGAAGATATCTTGAAAGGTATGGACATTACACGTTGGTTCAAAGAAGTGTATCTGCCAGCGGAGTATGGCAATGTGAGTATCGGGGGTTATAAACTTAGCGATATGATGGCCGACGGTGTTCTTACTACGGTTTCGGGTGCAGACTTTACTTCTGGTTTGTCTGAAGGCAGTCTATATTTTAGAACCACACCGGACTCTATCGACTTTGACAGTGCGCTTTCCAACAGCACAGTTACTATCTCTGCTCCAGCAGTGGGTACGCTTGCAGGTATATACAAAGCAGGTAAAGCTTATGCAGAAGGCGATACGTTAAAGGCTGTGAGCAAATTCATTCCTGTTAAGACTATACGTGCTCCATTTGACGCATACAGGCTGGGTAAAGAAGGCGCTAAGACGCCGGGGCTAGAGTCAAAGATAGACCCTGAGGAGTTTACAAAAGGTGTGTTGTTTATGCAGGCACTGGGCTTTCGCCCTGCTACGCTGGCTAAACTTGAAGATGCGGACGCGTTTATCAACAAACACAAACGCCAGATTCAAACTGCGCGGGGCGACATCATTCGCAGGTTTGTGAAAGCAAATCAATTAGGTAGAGATGATATTGCGAAAAAAGTGCAGGGAGAAATCCAAACATTTAACTCTACGTTTAGGCATTCAGACTTGACTATCGATGACGATGCGATTGATAGCTACATTGAATCCGTAGAAAAACGGCGGGAAAATACGCGACGTGGTATGGAGGTAGAGGAGAAGTTTTATCAGTTGTACCCAGTCAGGGAACGTGCGGTAGATGCCGCTGATAGGGGTAGATAAAAAGACCCCCGGACTGGCCGGGGGAAGTACTCAGCAAGAAGGAGAATGACAGGTTGCGAAGGAGCTAACAACGCTTCTGTCGGGTTTAGTATAGCTCAGACACGCCAGATTCGTACACCCTGAATGTCATTCTCTATTACTGTTTTTGTAACAACGTCATACTGTAGTCGTTCGACTACAAACATAATGTCTGCCGTAGCCTCGTCAGGGTTTAGGCAGGGGATAAAGAACGACGCCCCCCGCTTAAACGCTTTCCAGTTAACCTGATACACCACTCCCTCTATCCGCATCTGTAGCCCCCGGCTGGATATAGTCATCCATGCTGATGAACTCTGGAGTGCTGCAGTCGAACATCATCACATGGACAGGAGTGCCCTTAATCTTGGTGCCCGTAGTCATACGGCGTGTAGTCGAGCCTAGGTATATGCTCTTGGTCTCTAGCTGCTTCAACGTATTCTTGGCGTTGACCTGACGCTTCACACAGTCGTCTCGGAAGTGCTTAGCCACGATGTACATGCGCTTGGTGTCAGGCTCGTATCTGATTATTAACTCCCCATATGGCTCCTGTAGCGGGGCTGGGGTTAAATTAGTACGCTGGTCTGCCTCACCGTTGATGACTAGTACGTGGCGCAAGTGCCGGTTGATATAGTCGCCGATGGTATTAGTTGCATCATCTATGGGTGCCTCGTTGTCGTTACGCACGTCACGGATCATGCTGCAAGCCCACTTGTACACAGCTTTCAAGTCGTAGTCGATCAAGCCCAGACGCTTAGCGATCAACCCGCCGGTTATGTTACAGGCCACGATAGCCGACCAGAACCGCTCCCGCTGAGTTAAGCGCAACTCCTTATCTATCTTGGCCTGTACTTCTAGCAAGCTACGTACAGCCTCTTCACGATTAGCCACAAGCCACTGGGCGTAGATGTCACCAGCAAAACCGTAGTTATCACGCAGCACATGGTCAAACATATTCTTGCCTTCTTCTGTGCTGATGGAGTTGCTGTATCCGATCTCGTACTCGATAACCCGCATACGCTCACCGTCAGGCGTGTTCTTTAAAGCGCCCAGCTTTTCGTAGAACGATGCGTTTGCACTAGCCAAACATAAGCTATTCCATGAGGTCATGTTCAGGCGCAGCTCGTTGGCTGATGCCTTCTGCCGGTCTTTGCCCCGACCTTGTGACATGGCGTACGACAGGTCTGAGAACTCCTCGGACTTCATATTGGTGATCTCATCCATCGTGAACGGCAAGTTATTCATGACCCCCAGCCGGTGCATCCTAGCGTTCATCGTGTCTCGCGGTATAGCCATAAGGCGCTCGGGGTGCCCCCAGATGCTGTTGCACATATACAGAGTCGTGGACTTACCGCTACCAGAGTTCTTAAAGATAACGTTGATGATGGCCCCGTTCAACCCTGTAAACTTAAGCAGCGGCGATCCAAACCCCGTAAGTGCCGCAAACGCATTCGGCTCCAGCCCCGGTCTGTTGTACAAGTTAAAGACTTCTTTCCATTTTTCTATCGTACCTTTAGGGGTCATCCATTGCGCTATGGTTGCGGTGTGTGATGATGGGGGGCTGTAATAGATTGCATCTGCAGTTATCTCGCGGTCGCCCACAATAAACTTGCTGTCGTTATCCACCCAGCCGAACTGTGTTCTCATAAGTTCTGCCTTCTTTGATATTTGTAGTTCTTTGACGCTGGCCAAAATGCAATGAGATAGGGTCTCCATCTGCTTCGGGTATCCGGCAACTCCCTGCTTGGCTAGCACCTTGCGTAATTCTTCTTTGACAATGATCTGGTTCAGCGGCGCTGTGAACTCCATGACTCCGTCACGTGGCAGGTGCAGTCGCATTAAAGCAACTTCGCCATGTTCAGGGTCGCGCATACGCTTGACTACATAGAGGTCATGCTCGTACACCAGCTCGTCATCGTCGTCTTTAACTTCCCTGTATATGCCGCCCGTCTTGCCACGGTAGTACGGCCATGGGTATGGGGGTATGACGACTTGTACAGGTTCCTCGTCTTCCTCAGATTCAGTCTCAACTACATAGCCCTCGTCAGTCGGCTCATCTCTGACTATCTCCTTACCCAGAACGATAGGCGTTGTGATCTTGCCCTTGTGCTGGCACCCGTCACAGCCGCCGGGGTTCCACTTCTCAAACGTGGTGCAGAAGTGAGGGCCTCCCTTACGCTGCAAGTCCTGAACCTTGATCTCGACTTCCTCAGGGTCATAGCCGGGGTACTGCTCCGACATCTTGTGCGCAGCCGTTGCGCCTTCCTCACAGAACGCAGTGATAGACAAAGCCGAGCGCCACAGGTCGTAACTGATCGTGTCTTGATTCCTGAAGCAATACACTAGTTGCTGGCAACCTTCGTTTTTTGCCGACTTCATCATGATCGTCTTAAACTTGGCGATCCGATTCCCCATGAGGGATAGAGTCAGGGCGCTACGCTGGATGTCACGGCGCGGTGCGAACTTCTTAACCGGCGCATCCACAACGCCTATTGTTTCCCGCATCTGTGCCAGCGTCACAGTCTTGCCCAGCGTTACTGCTTCTACCTTAGCTGGTGGGCTACCCTTGAAATTTAAAGTGTCGGGGATGCGCAAGATACGCGCCGCCTCAAATACGCTAGGGTCTACGATCAGGTTGTGAATCCGGCACAGGTCAAGCAGTCGCTTAGCTACCGGCTCCCATTGCCCACGGGATATAACCTCGTCAAGAATCCAGTACAGGTGCCAGCCCCGTCCAGAATTCACGATAGTAGGCTTGGGCAGACCGACCGTTTTGCAGAACCGCTGAAGCTCCTGCATCCCCGTAGCTTGGTCTATGTAGCCTTCAATCTTGTTACCCTTTTTAGGGTTTGGTACGGCTTTGTCAGGGCCGCAGTCAATGTCCATCCAGAACGCTTTGAAGTACTTAGCGTTTTCTTGTTGCCTGTTATCCCCCGTTTCGTACTTGGCGCAACCAAAATACACATTGCGTTTTGCACTTAGGAATTTGTCCGCAATTTCGTTTAATTCTTGTCTGGTCTGAACTAGTTCCTGCTGCACTGATTTGCCCTTGATGCCAACAACGGCGAACCACCCATCGGGCGATAGCACGTTATCTAGTAGGTCAAAGTCAGCCATGGTTTTTTAGAGGGTAAAAAAGGGGAGGATTGCTCCCCCCCAAAAGCCGCACCCACGTGCGGCGTAATTTTACTTGCTGCGATTCAGCTCTTGTATAAGCTCGTCAATAAGCATGATGTGTTTGGCTGCTGGGATGCAGAGTCCTGTGAACCAGTTGTAGACCGTAGTGCGGCTCACACCGATACGGCCTGCAATCTCGGACACTGGACAGTCTGCAGCGATACATACCCTACCCAGCAACACACCCGGCGACTTCTTACTAGCACGCCGGTTTGCGCTAACGAGCTGTTGGCTATAGCCGTAGCTCATGTATTACTCCTCGTCGTCACTCCAAGCACTAACCACGTCAGCCAAACTCTTGGTCTCCGCAGGGGGTGGCGTTGCCTTTTTACTAGCGCGTTTCGTAGGTTCAACGACAGGAGATTCCTCCTCTTCCACTTCCACGGTCGCCGCTTTAGTAACAGGCTTCTTCGCCGTCTCGAACTCTTCATTCGCGCCACCCTCACCCTTGTCCACAGCAGCTACGGTCAGCGTCACGGCCTTCTGCGCTTCAGGCGAAGCTACAGCTGTATCCGCTGCGGCTTGCAGTTCAGGATGCGAAGCTACAAAATCAACAGCGCGGAACAGTACCGACTGATTGTCGTTGTCCTCATTGAAAGTAACTTCTGTAATAACACCGTCGATGTTCTCGCCGTTAGCAATAACGTAGTCGATGTAAGCGTTCAGCGGAAACACCTGACCTGCGCCTTTACCGAAGATAGACTTCGATGCAAACTTCATCTGATAGATGTCGCCGTGGTTATTGCCACCAACTTCATCAGGCATGATGACTGCAACACGACGCTCAAAGCGACATGCACGTGTATTACCGGAACCAGAACCTTTGACGTTCTGTGGGCAAGTCTCACAAGTCTTACCCTGTGGCGCTCTGATGCTAGCGTCAGGCTTGTTGCCGTCATTTGACCAGCAGTCAGGCGCAGTGGCTTCAGCGTTAGGGTCGTACGACTTGATGTAGAACTGACGCTGTGCATTAGCTTGCGCTACACCTACCAGTACAACACGCAGTGGTGGCTTAAGCTTGCCAGCTACGTCGCCGTTAACTACACGGACGAACATACCGTTACGTGGTGAAATGCGTTTAAGCCTACCACCCTGTTTCATCAGCGACTGTGTCAGTGCACTAGGGGATTTCTTACCAGCGACTGCTACATCGCGGTTCTTAAAGATTGAGATATCGTTACTCATTACGTACGGCTCCTTCTAACTGTGATTGCATACTTGCTATCTACAAGCATACCGGGGGGAAATACATCTGGGTTGTCTGCTAAAAACTGCTTCATGTTGGTTTGATGCACGCGCTGTTCTAACAACCCTAGTGCATCGTTTTCTTTTATGAACTTGTGCATCGAGTCCCAGTCGTTAGTCCAATACCTTGTAGCCACGCGACGCATCACGGTACCGGCGGGGGTCTTAACACTCGTTGCTTCGTTCTTCTTAAACATCTCCAACATCTGCTGCTCAACGACCGCCATTTGTTCTACTAGTGTTGCATCAGCGGTTGCGTATTCTTTTGATAGTGCTTCTCTTGCGTCGCGTATTTTTATATAAACTTTAGTAAGTTTGTTTATAGGTATATCGTCCATCATTAGCTCCTTCGTTAGTGCGGGGTCACAGGGCACTTGGAGTGCTACAAAGGATCGCCCTGCCCCCGCTGCGGTAGTTACTAGCGCCACACACCGCTCGGCTTGTCAAACCTCACTACTCACTCCCACTACACAAACACGGGTGGGTACTCGCTGCACTGTTTGCGACAGGCTTTTGCCCAATCACGCCACGCGATATGCGAAGCCAGCATCCGCTTTCCCCAAGACCTACTATACACCATCTCTTAACAGTGTCAACTACTTTTCGTTGAGTTCTTGTTTGTACAGATCAATTATTTTTGTATGGTTGGCAATGTTGCCTTGCAGCACGTTGTACATACGTGTCTCAACTTGACTACCTTTGATATGCACGATAGTCATAGCGTTCTTCTGGCCGGGGCGATTGATACGTGCGTTTGCTTGTAGGTATGTTTCTACACTAGTGACAGGTGCGTACCAGATTATTGTATCTGCTGCTGTAAGCGTAACACCGTGCGAAGCTGCCTGTGGTTGAATGATTAACACTTTAGGGTCGGGCTTGTTCTGGAACTGCTGAAATATCTCGAAGCGTTTACCCGCAGAAATCTGTCCATTAATAATCTCACTAGTTATGCCAACCTTAGTCAGATGATCTTTGAGTAACTGTATCGTATGCGTGAACGGTACGAACACTAGCACTTTATGGCTAGCCTCTTCAATAACTTCCTGCACAACTTTCAGCCGGTTTGATACGTCGAACTCAATGACCTCCTTATTGTCAGAATAGACAGCGCCACCAGAAATTTGCAGAAGTTTATTAAGCTTAACTGCTGCGTTGACAGCGGTAACCTCTTCACCGCCCGCGTCCATCAGCATCTGCTCTTTCAAAATCTTATAATACATTTTTTGCTGAGACGTAAGCGGTGCTTCACGCTCGACATACGTAACGTCTGGTAGGTCAAGACACTGCGCTTTCTCAAACCGTATCGCAGGTTGCAGTGCATTGTGTACTGTCACCTCTGCGTTAGCGCGGGGTACCCAGCGGAACTGCCCGACCTTCTCCATGACCTTGTCGCGGAACTGACCGAAGAACTTAGGTATGCCGTCAGGGTTAATAAGCTTAGCCAGACCGAACGCATCGACAGGCGACTGTGCGGCAGGTGTGCCAGTAAGCATCCACAACCACGTGTCTGGTGTGAGTAGTGTCTTTAATGTTTTCCAGCGGTTAGTCTGTATGTTCTTATATGCAGAGGCTTCATCAGCTACAATCAGGTCGAACCCACCGTTGGCTATCTCGTCTTTAATAATCTCAAGCCCGTCGAAGTTTACGATGACAAACTCAGCACCGCCTTGTACTACCTTGACGCGTTGCTCCCGCTTACCGTACGCAATGTCACAGCTGCGATGCACGGCGAACTTGAACAAGTCTTGCTGCCATGCGGACTTCATAATAGACAGAGGGCAAATGATAAGCACACGACGCACCGCGCCTATCTTCATCAGATAGTCAGCCGCCCAGATAACAGCAGCCGTCTTGCCTGTACCCTGCTCGTTAAAACAGAATGCACGTTTGCGTAGTGTCAAGAATGCAGCGGTTTCTTTTTGATGTTCAAACGGCTTGAACAAACCCGGCCAGTTGTAGTCACGATTTATCGTTGACGGTACACCCTTAATCTTTAGATCGGTCAGGGCTTGCGCTTCTTTCAGCCCAAAGAACACAGCCACATCATGCAGCCCGTCTGGGAGCCAGCCGATGATCTTACTCTTCTTAATCTTCTCTATGACTAAGAGCGGCCTTCTAGTCCTGATGACTATTACCTTGTCGTTTACGATTTGCATTATTTCTTGGGCGCATTCTTTTTAACGGTATGGTCTGAGTTGCGGCTGAACGAACGATTTGCGCTTGGCTTCTTTAGCTTCAGATTTGCTGGTGCATTCGTACCGCCCTTTGAAAGCGGCACCACATGGTCAATATCTTTCCCGGCGCGTTTAACACCTTTCTTGTCCATCTCATTACGGGCACGTTGCCGTTCCATACGATCTTCATGCTCACCTCGTGAGAGTTGTTGTTCGTACTCTTTCTTGTACGGCCTAGTTTTGTTTACGTAAGGCATGACTAGCCCTTTCTATTGTGTGCACATTCAGTGACCGGACAGAACTTACATAGCGGCCCGGAGTTGGGGTTCCATACATTGTTTTTAATAGCTGCTTCAAGCCGTGTAAGCTCCGGCTCCATGGAGTTCATATACGACCTCTGCATCATGAACTCGTGTTCTTTCTTTATCATTTCGTTGCTAACCACAAACAGCAACGCAGACTTAATCTCCATAACTTTTGGGAAGTGCGTGAACACCGCACCGGCTAGCAGGTCTAGCTGCTTTGTATCTGCGTACTTGGCGTTCTTGCTAGTCTTGTAGTCCACAAGGTAGGCTTGCTGTTTCTCCTCGTTGACTATGAGCAAGTCAGCTATGCCCCGCCACCAGACATCCTTAGCGAAGAAATCACAAGGCGTGAATTTACCATCCCTCTTCGCAACGCCGAGTTTAAGCTCACAGTACTTCTCGCCCGGAATTTTTTGTAACGCTTCAAGTGTTTTGCCAATGAAACGGAAACGTGCGGGAAGAGGCTTGCCTAAACCAATAAACTCCTCCGCCGCCGTATGAAGCTCCGTACCGTAGAGCGTTGCAGTCGTGTCCGCATCTTTAACATCTTTCGCTATTTTTAAGTGATAGTATTTCTTCGGGCATTGATCGAAAGTTTTGATGCTGCTGTATGACCACGCGATGCTCATAACTTCCTCTGGCAAATGAATGCTTGAATCTCTACGCGGAACGCACCGGCGAATTTGCAGTCTGAAGCTATACGGCTCTCTGCATTAGTACTGCCGATGTACAACCCCAACAGGAATAGCAGCACTGCCATCATGGAACTAGCCCACCACGCGGTAACCGCTGCCCATACCCTCTTAAAGTTAATTGTGTCTACTATCACTAGCATTCTCCGTAATTACTACCATGTCCCGATTCGCAGTTAAGCGGCAGGTCTAGCGCCCATTCAGGCCGCAGCTTCATACACAGCTCTACGTACTCAATCCCGCGCTCAACTTCTGCTTCAGGAACTATGCAAGCAACCGCGTCATGCACCGTCATTACCACCTTGTACTTCCTAGCTATTCGCAACATCTGGTCACCGATTGCTAGTCTGGCTAAAGCTTGGCATACGTTCTCTGTTACCTTACCGCCGTATATCCTATTAGGTATAGTCGCTTTCCCCCTCTTTGTATCGTACACGGTTTCTGACGTGCCGTCATCCTTTTGCACCCGCCGTATGTTAGGGTATTTTATGTACAGGCCGTTGGGTAACAGGATGCCTTTCTTGCCGTCAACCTTCAGTACATCGTCACGCCCGAACTCGAACGACTGGTCATCACGTATGTAGTCCAGAGCCTTACCAGCAGTCTTCCAGAACGCGGTGATCTGTGGGTATGTACGCCGGTATGTATCAATGATGCGCGTAGCTTCTTCCAGCTCGATATACACTTTGAAGTTCTTTAGCTGTGCCTGAAACTTAGCCGCACCCATGCCATAACCGCAACCCAGAATAGTTGTCTTTCCGACAAAGCGTTCGGCGGGGGATATGTCAGGGATATGCTTGTTGTATATAGCAGACGCCATGATCTTATACACGTCCTCACCTGCTTCAAACGCAGCCACAAGGTCGTCCTGTTCAGCCAGCCACGCCAGCGTCCGCGCCTCGATCTGGGAAGAGTCAGCATCAATCATTACGTAGCCGGACGGGGCGCAGATGGCAGACTTCAGGGGCGACTTACGGGGTAGGTTTTGCAGGTTAAGCTTGTCGTCACCACCCCACCGTCCCGTGTGGGCGGCGTAATAGCGTAGGGGAACTGGCATAGATCCTCGGGAGGCAATCTCTATGAACCGCTGGGTACGGGTTTCCTCGAGCGTAGACTTTACGCCTAGC
>Ga0181356_1000217_pt1 | contig 24402 bp, 20 predicted proteins | sample Fa13VDMM110SN_FD_130104 | JGI IMG/M metagenome (GOLD analysis project Ga0181356, IMG submission 130104) | Freshwater viral communities from Lake Michigan, USA - Fa13.VD.MM110.S.N | ecosystem: Environmental > Aquatic > Freshwater > Lake | place: USA: Michigan | collected 2013-09-24 | reverse complement strand
TTTCGACTGTAAAAACTTTTATTGCAGAATTAAAGGGTGCACAATTTTCTTCAGGATCTGTATCTCTAATTTCATCATCTGCAGTCCCTGTAAACTTTTACATAACTGCTGGAGTAGGATAATAAAATGGCAGAAAAAATTAGTATAACCAAAGGTTTTGATGATGATACTTTTGATACATACGTTCCAGAGTTGTCAGATAATGCAGATATTCAAAATGCATTTGAATTATTTTACTATGGAAATTCTACAGATGGAAATACATATGATACTGTAAATAGCCTTTATACAAATTTAGTAGATTTTGATACTAGAATTACTTCAGCAACCTCTGGACTATCTGGTCATACTGGAGCTATTTCAGATGTGCATGGTGTTGGTGCAGGAAATTCAGTTGTTGGAACTGGTACTACTCAAACTTTAACAAACAAAACTTTAACTACACCAAAAATAAATGAAAATGTTAATCTTACTGCTACATCAACAGAGTTAAATATTCTTGATGGTGCAACACTTAGTACAACAGAACTTAATTATGTTGATGGAGTTACTTCTCCTATTCAAACTCAAATTAATACAAACACACCAACTGGAATGATTTCAATTCATTCTGCAGCTACCGCCCCAACTGGATGGCTACTTTGTGATGGTACTTCTTATTCCACAACAACTTATGCAAATCTTTACGGTGTTATTGGTTATACATTTGGTGGATCTGGTGCAAACTTTAATGTTCCAAACTTAAAAGGAAAAGTTGTAGTTGGAATTGATGCAGCTCAAGTTGAATTTGATACCCGTGGTGAAACTGGTGGAGCAATGACACATCAACATGCTGCATCAAATTCTGGAAACACTTCTGTGGCACATAATCACTCAATAAATCCACCATCAACTAATAGCAGCAATCATGATGGTCACAACCACAATATAACTGCTCATACACATCCTGCAAGTCATAATCATTCTGATACTTTTGCTGTATCAGTTAGTGGTGGATCCCATGCTCATGGAGATAATTTTGCAACTGGAACTGGATCTCCAAATACTGTTGGACTCAGCGGTGGTGCAACTACCACTGCAGCTTCTGTTAACCATACTCACACAGTAAATGGAAGCGTTTCAACTGATACCGATCACGCACACGCTGCTTCAATTTCTGGAGCTGTTACCAACATTTCATTAACCACTGACGGAGCAAATCAAAATGTAACTTCAGGAAACACTGGTGATCATGCACACAGCGTAGACATTGCAGCATTTAATACTACTGGTGGTGAAGGTGGAGAACATGTACATACAACTCCAGCATCATCATCTTTGTCAAATCTACAGCCTTATATGGCTTTAAACTATATAATTAAGATATAGGAGAAAAAATGGCTAAAACTTTTGAAAAAATAGAACTGGAATCTGAACTATTTTATGACGTTTATGTAGTTATTGAAAATGGGGTAAGACTTGGTGGATATTTTGTGCCAAAAGGTGTTCTTCCCATAGACTATGATAACGCTTTGAAGTCTGCAGAAGATAAATTAATTACTCTTGGCTTAACCGATTTAGAAGCTAAAGCAATAATTGGAAGACAAATATTTTAATATCAATCTTGACAACTTTATACTTTTAAGATATAATCTTGATAAGTACTATAGACAGGAGAATTAACATGGTACTCAAGCTAACAAAGTCACAAAAAGAAATGTTGCAATCTTATGGTCGCTCGTTTTTAGGTGCAGCACTTGCACTATACCTTGCAGGTAATACAGATCCATATACATATTTATATGCTCTAGTAGCTGCATTTGCACCAGTTGCAATTCGTTACTTTAACAAGAATGATATTGCATTTGGAAGAATTTCTGGAAACTCAACTTCAGAAGAAGTTGCTACAGAAGTTGTTAAGGCAGTTAAAAAGGCTGCTACAAAAAAGACACAGAGTAAGTAAAACAACCTATGCCAACTCCGACAATTGCTTTTTTAACCTATGACTGGTCATTTGGCGTAAAGCCATTACAGCCAAACGGATGTGGATGGTATAGAGCATATCTTCCAATGAAGCAATTGAAGGAGCATGGCTGGGAAAGTGGAATAGGAATTCCAGGGTTTAGTGAAGAACATGCTTTTGGTATTCTAATCCCAGATGAAAAAGCTATACATGGATGGGATATAGTTGTTTTAAAATTAGTCATGCTCAAAAGATTTGTTGATCATGTTACAAAAGCAAGAGAACTTGGTCAAAAAATTGTTGTTGATATTGATGATCATATGGAAGGTCTTGAAAAAACAAACCTTGCTTATAAAACAACTCATCCAGATTCAAATCCAGACAATAATAGAGATCACTATATTGCGATTATTGAACAAGCAGATGCTCTAATAACTTCTACCCCATTTTTAAAAGATTTTTATGAAAAAAAATATCCAGATAAGCCAGTATTCTTAGTAAGAAATGGTATTGATATTGAAAGATGGGGAATAAAAAGAAAAGATTATGCTGGTCTTCTTCCAAAATTTGGTTGGGTTGGTGCTACTCCTTGGAGATCTGGAGACTTAGAAACATTAAGACCATTCTTTGGAGAGTTTTTAAAAAAGAAACATTTAAAGTTTCATCATGCAGGAAATGTTATTAATGCTCCACAAGCATCAGATCAAATTGGTATTGATAAAAAATATTGTACACTTGAGCCAATGAAAACAATGATGAATGTTCCACAATTATATAGAAAAATGGATGTAGGAATTGTTCCATTAAGAGATGTTGAATTTAATCATGCAAAGTCATATTTAAAAGGTCTTGAATACGGAGCAGCTGGAATACCTTTTATTTCACAAGCATTACCAGAATATCAACTGCTTGCTGATTCTGGAGTTGGAAGAGTTGCTAATACTCCAGATGAGTGGCTAGGTCATATGGAAGAATTGTTAGATCCAAAAGTAAGACTTGAAGAAAGAACTAAAAATTTTGAAATTATATCTGAACAGTTTTCAATGAAACAAAGAGGATATGATTGGGACGAAGTTTGTAAAAAAATTCTTGCGTTATAATATATGTATGGCTAAAATATATATAAAAAGTGATGAATACTCAGAACCAGTTAAAACTTTTTTAAAGAAATATATTAGACAAAGCACTCCTCATAACTTAGCAGTGCATGAACAGAATGCTGACATATGCATTAGTCTTTTTATTCCAGAATATCCAGAAGAAGAGTTGTTTAACGCTTACTTTTATAACAATGATCAAAATATGCAAGAGCTTTCAGATAGAATTTATTATCAATGCTCAAAAGCTGAAATTAAAACTAGACCAGTTGCAAAAAGATCTATTCCAAGAGAGCAATACGATATGGATTTTAAGTGTCCTACTCTTGGCATTAATTTAACAAATGATTCAAAAGAAATAGATGAAGAAGTTTATGCATTAGTAATTGGTCAAGGAATTGTTTCTTACTTTTCTCCTGGAACTGTCTTTGATACATTTTCAGTAAAAGAAAAGATTAGAAGACCAGGTGACAAAAGTTTTGTTAATAGAAAATATATTCAAGAGTCAACAAACAACTCTAAAATATTATTTAAGAAATAGATAAAGAAATATATCCTTTAATTCTTTCTATCAAATTTATTCCTGGATAAAAAGATGTTTGACATCCAAGACAATAAAAAAATACTTTGTCACTACTGTCTACTTTAGAAACAACAGTATCACCAGCATCAAATTGGCATTCTATTTTTAATGCTCTGTTGTTTTTTACAAGATCGTTATAATAACTTACCTCTTGAATTGTTAACTCCATTTGCTTCTCCTTGAATACTCGTGTAGAATATAACTATTCCCATTTTATCAGAAGGACGTGTTACACAATGTCATTTATTGACTCCAACGGATCTATAACAGATCCATATCGCAATTTTATTCATATTTCAAGGTACGCTCGTTGGATTGAAAGCGAAAACCGTAGAGAAACGTGGGAGGAAACAGTTGACAGATATTGTAACTTTATGCGAGACCATCTTGTTCTTAATCATGGCTATAGCCCAAATGCAAAAGTTTTTAATGAAGTTAGAGAAGCAATCTTACATCATCACATAATGCCATCTATGAGGGCACTGATGACCGCTGGACCTGCTTTAGAAAGAGACCACATTGCAGCCTACAATTGCTCGTTCATCGCTGTAGACAATCCTAGAGCCTTTGATGAGGCTATGTACATCCTTATGAACGGAACTGGAGTTGGTTTTAGTGTTGAACAAAAATATATTAATCAACTACCAATTATTTCAGAATCATTCTTTCAAACAGATACAACAATTGTTGTTGACGATTCAAAACTTGGATGGGCAAAAGCTTACAAAGAGTTGATTGCACTTCTTTGTCAAGGTCAAATTCCAAACTGGGATGTATCAAAGGTTCGTCCTGCTGGAGCAAGACTAAAAATATTTGGTGGAAGAGCATCTGGTCCAGCTCCTTTGGTAGATTTGTTTAATTTTACAATTGAAACATTTAAGGTTGCATCAGGAAGACGATTAAAGTCAATTGAGGCACACGACCTAATGTGTAAGATTGGAGAAGTTGTTGTTGTTGGAGGAGTTCGTAGAAGTGCTTTAATTTCACTTTCTAATCTAGACGATTTTGAAATGGCAAAAGCAAAGAGTGGTCAATGGTGGGAAGGCAATGGTCAAAGAGCATTGGCAAACAATTCTGCTGTATATAATTCAAAGCCAAATACTGCACAGTTCCTTCGTGAGTGGAGAAACCTGTATGAATCAAAGTCTGGCGAACGTGGAATTTATAATATTGATTCTGTTCGTAAGCACATTGATAAGTTTGGTCGTAGAGACTCAAGTCTTGTTGGTGGTACAAATCCTTGTGGAGAGATTCTTCTTCGTCCAAATGAATTTTGTAATTTAACTGAGGTTGTAATTGATGCAACTGATACAAAAGAAACTCTTCTTGAAAAAGTTAGACTTGCAACAATTCTTGGAACTTGGCAATCAACTTTAACTAATTTTAAATACATTAGAAAAACTTGGAAAGACAATTGTGAAGAAGAAAGACTTCTTGGTGTATCTTTGACAGGTATCTATGGAAATAAAATTACCGCTACAAATGGTAAGGCTTTAGAAACACTCCTTGATGAAATGAGAGATCTATCTGTTTCAGTAAATGACAAAGAGGCTAAGTCTTTAAATATTAACCCGTCAGTATCAATTACTTGTGTAAAGCCGTCAGGAACAGTCTCACAGCTTACAGGGGTATCTTCTGGCATCCATCCATGGTATTCAGAATACTACATAAGAAGTGTTAGAGCAGATAATAAAGATCCTTTAACACAATTCTTAAAAGACTCTGGAATTCCATTTGAACCAGATGTTATGAAGCCAGAACTTACAACAGTATTTTATTTTCCAATTAAGGCTCCAAAGAATGCAGTTCTTACAAAAGATTTAACTGCAATTGATCATCTTGAAATGTGGAAAACATATAGAACTCATTGGACAGAACATAATCCAAGCGTTACCATTAATGTTGAAGAAGATGAATGGATGCGTGTTGGTGCTTGGGTATTTGATAATTTTGACTCAATTGGTGGAGTATCTTTTCTTCCATCTGTAGAGCACTCTTATAAACAAGCTCCATATCAAGAAATATCTAAAGAGGAATATGAATCTTGGGTAAAGAAAATGCCTGATTCCATTAGATGGGAAATGCTTTCACTATATGAAACAACAGATGGAACAACTGGAAGTCAAGAGTTGTCTTGTGTTGCTGGAGCATGTGAAATTGTAGATATTACAAGGTAGCCTCTATGATAAAATAGGATAGAGGTAATCTATGTCCTACACACGTTCAAGTCTTTATGCTTCAAGGGTCTACGCAGAGCATCCAGTAGCTTTATGGGCTATGGATGAGCCAAACTATTTTGTTTCTTTAATTTCAGAATCAGAAAAGCAAGTCACCACTTCCTCTTGGGATTTTGATAACGCTGTTAGTTCTTCTGCTGCATTTACATTGTCTGGCTATCCTTTTGATGAGTTAAATGTAAATAAAGTATATCTTGCTACAGCTTCAGCAGCAACAATAGAGTTTACAGTCTCTTTATCCTCGTCATTATCTTATTTAGAGTTTGATCCAAACAAGGGCAGTATATGTGTTTCTAATTACATATATATTCCTGAGCAAACTTCTATTTTATATGCAGATATTGGATTTACTGTAGATGGACAAGAGTTTTATACAAGATATTCATTTCTAAAAACAAATAACTGGGAAAAAATTTCTCACACTGAAAGCACAGATGGAGAAAGTTTTTATCCTTTTATAAGAGTTGTGTTTGATCAAGACGTTGATGCTAATGAGATAGAGTCTTCTATTTATTTTAATGGAGTTTCTGTCGCACAATGGTCTGAGCCTTATAATTCAATAAGTACTGGAATTTCTAGTGCTTCTTTAGTTAATTTACCAGGTAGCATTAGTTCACTAATAGATTTTCCTGAAGTAATAAAGTGTGCAATACTAGACCCGTATGGTTTAAATGATAGTTCAGACAATGGATACGTTACATGCTTAAATAATTCTTTTTCTGCAAAACTCTCAGGAATTCCAATGGTCTACGGATCTTCTGGAAATATGCAGTTAAATAAAGATGCATTAAGTATTGTTTCATCTTCTTCAGGATATGCAGAGTATCTTACAAATTCTGGATCTACTGTATATTTAAATTCTAATCAATATTATAATTTTCCGTCACTCGTATTTCCTGGAAAAGGATTTTTAAATCAGTACGGATATAATAAAACACTTACAACAGAATTTTGGCTAAGAATTGATCCTGAAACAACTACAAGAACAAGAATTTTTGGACCACTTTCATCAGAGGATGGAATATATGTTGATAGAGATTTCATAACTGTAAATGTTGAAAAATATACTAAATCTTATTTTATTGGAAAATGGTATAGACCAATGTTAGTCAATTTTTGTCAAAGTACAAATGAAATTTTCTTAATGATAAATGGAGAAAAGGTAATATCAATTCCCATTGAATCATTACAGATTCCAACTTTTCCAGCAGAGAATCAAGACTACTTAGGATTTTATACAAATGAATATATAAATATTTTTGAAATAGATTCTTTTTCAATATTTCCATATGTCATTGCAGAGCAGGTTGCAAAAAAGAGATATGTATTTGCACAAGGAGTTGAAGAACAAGAAAATATCATTGCAGCAAAAAATGGAGTAATTTCATATGTAGACTTTCCATTTTCTGGATATAGCTCTACAGTTAGATACCCAGACAGGAGTAAATGGAATGATGGATTTTATAATAATATTGTAGCTAGTGACAAAGGAATTACTTTACCACAATATCAATTGCCAGAGATTATATTTAATAATAACTCAGAATTAACAGGTTATCAAAAATCTTTAGTTACTTCAAGTTTTTATGAAGATAACTATTCAATACAAAATGAAGAGTATCCATACATCTCAATGGATCCAAATAATCTATATTTAACAAGTAACTCTTATGGGACAATTTATTTTTCAAAATTAAATCAAACTAACTATCAAACAAGATCTATACACTCAATACTTAAATCTTCAAACAATGTTTCAACAAGACAGTCTTTAATTTATATTTCAAATAGTTTTGATTCAAACACTTTTGAGGTAGCAATAAATTCTGGAAGCATCCAGTATATTTACAATCAAACTATTTTAAATTCATCCCCTGTTGGTGCAAGTTCTTACTTTGCAGTTGGTATTGATTTTAATAAAATTGAGCAAACATATTTTTCAACCGTTGGATCCTTTTTTTCAAGACCAGAAAGCCTTTCTTTAAATTTTGCAGGAAATAACGAAGAGGTGTTTCTTGGAAAAATATTTTCCTTAACAATAAACAACGATTTCTTTACAGATAAAGATGGCTCTCAAATATTTAATTCTTCTGGAATAGCAATTAAAAACTTTAATACAGATTTATATGATTATATTGGATCTTATACCTTGTTGCCAAAAACAACAAATACTTCAATAATACTAGATGTAGGTGTTTCAGGTTATTGGGAAAATTCAATACCCCTTTCATATTTTGGAAAAGACATAGTTCAGTCCAATGGCAAGTTAAAGTATGACTTAGACCTGTTGCAGTTTAATATTGACACACCAAGTTCAATATTTTCAAAGTATAACGAAACTTCCTCACTCTATGAAGATTCTTTGTCAACAAAAGTTTATGTAACATTGCAGAATGTTGTTGAAACTGGTCAGGTAGTGTATACTCAGTTTACAAATATAGAAAACATTGGAATAAGTAAAATTTTAGACTTGGGAGAAGTTACTTCTTCAGAAGATACAAAGTATAGAATTAATGATGGAACTATCATTTACCCTCCAAAAGATATATCTGGGTTTACCAATTATTACATAACTATTCATATTGAAATTTCTTCTAAAGGAATTTATACAGAAAATGTAAATATTAAAAATATGGGAATAGCTGCACTATCTTTTGATGAAGGTCAGTTTTATTCAATCAATAGCCCTGCTGCAGGAAAGTTTTATCCAATAGTAAAAAATGAAGACCAGTATGTTTATAAAAGAAATATACCAGTTATTATTGATACAGAATCATCTCCATACCTATATCTTTCAGGAAAATCTGGAATAGAAGTTTTGCCAGATGTTGATGAAAATTTAGTAAAAGGAGTTTCAATACCAATAAATGAATCTTTAAAAAATAATCAAGAGGTTGTTGGACTGCAAATGTTTTTAATGTACAATGAGTCTAATCAGTTTACAGAAATAAAAAAAGTTGGTAAAATATTTAGTTCTGATGATTCTTATGACATTGTGTTGGAGCCTGAGGCTGATGGCAAAAGAGCTTTCTTTAAAATCTTTGATTCCAAAAATGGTACAGAGTTTACAAATGCTAGATTCTTTTTAAATGGAAAACTTGTAAACAATGTGGTAATTGAGCCTCTTTCTTGGAACTATATTGCTATATCTTTGCAAGAAAATTCAATACCTTTAAACGGAATTATTGGTGAAATTGAAATATATTCTGGAGTTAAGGTAGACAATGTTGCAAGTTTTATTGAGCTAAATCCTATCAAACAAGAGCTTACTGTTTATGATGAATGGAATGTTGTTGATGATCAAAACTGGACTTACTGGTCTGCATCCGCAACCTGGAGACAAGCCTTAGACGAACAATCTTTAGACGTTACCGTACTTTCTTTAGATGGAGAAGAAGTTTTTAACACTTACTTAGGTCTTTCATCAGGAATTGCTGACGACAACAGCATCTTAAATGTTACTCAAGACTCAATTGTAATAATAAATGACATAACTTGGGACGAATATTTGGTCTAAGCAATAATTTATGGTACAATGATGTCATGGATTATCTAGAAGGATTACAAAAACTGCCAAACAAGCCAAAAGTAAGGGTCGTAGAAAACGATGCTGAATACGGAATATATGTTTGGAAAACAGAAACTGGAAAAATATTTGGAGATGGCAATGGAAGTTTTATGAATATTCCAGCCCGAAAATATGACATAGCTGCTATTAACAGAATTACACAGGCTGCAGCACACTATGGTGCTGGTCCAGGAGAAGCAAGGTTTATGGCAGGAGTTACAAGAATTACTGATGAAGAGCATTCTGTTCAGATTGACAGAATGAAGCAAGGATATATACCAAGTGAGTTTGACACTGGTGCTTTCCAAGATGCAGCAAAGGGGTTGCAAAAACATGGAGATGAATAATGAAGTAATTGCTAGAATTGATAACTTAGATAGAAATAAGCCAACTGCAAATAAAACAGATGACTTTATGACTGAAGCTGATCTTGTAAAAGCTTTTGATGGTATAGATGCAAACTTTAAACGTAGAATTACAAGAATGAACAAAGCCTACACTGGTCAAGATGGTGCAAAGTCTAAGCAGTTATTTCCAGAACAAGACATTACTACAGCGTATGGTCTTTTTGACGTTGTTTTGCCACCATACAATCTTGACGAGTTGGCATTCTTTTTTGATAATTCTTTTGCAAACCACGCTGCAATTAATGCAAAGGTTGCAAATACAGTAGGTCTTGGATATGGTTTTATAATGTCTGACATTGTTAAAGCAAGAATAGAAGAGATTGAAGACACAAATCAAAGAGTTAGAGCACAAAGAAAAGTTGAAAGAGCAAAGTCTGAACTTGCAAATTGGCTTGAAGAATTAAATGATGAAGATACTTTTACCCATGTCCTTGAAAAAGCAATGACAGACTATGAAGCAACTGGAAATGGATACATTGAAGTTGGAAGAAAAAATACTGGAGAGATTGGATACATTGGTCACATTCCTGCAACAACAGTTCGTGTAAGACGTATGCGTGATGGATATGTGCAAATTGTAAATCAAAGAGTAGTTTACTTTAAAAACTTTCAAGATAAAAAAACGGCAAATCCTGTAACCACAGATTTACGACCAAATGAACTTATTCATATTAAAAAGTACAGTCCAAAAAATACATACTATGGCGTTCCAGATGTTGTATCTGCTGCAACTTCAGTAGTTGGAGACCACCTTGCTGCAAGATACAATATTGATTATTTTGAAAACAAGGCAGTTCCAAGATATATTGTTACACTCAAGGGTGCAAAGCTAAGTTCAGAAGCAGAAGATAAGTTGTTTAGGTTCCTACAGTCTGGTCTTCGTGGACAGAATCATAGAACCCTTTATATACCACTTCCTGGAGACGGTCCAGATAATAAAGTTGAATTTAAAATGGAGCCAGTTGAAAATGGAATTCAAGAAGGATCATTTGATAAGTATAGAACTTCAAATGTTCACGATATTCTTATGGCACACCAGGTTCCAATTTCTAAAGTTGGTTCGGATCCTGGCAGTTCAATTGCATCAGCACTCGTATCTGATAGAACATTTAAAGAGCAGGTAGCTAGACCAGCCCAAAAGAATTTAGAAAAAACAATCAATAAACTTATTAAAGAAAAAACAGACATTCTTTTATTAAAGTTTAATGAATTAACTTTGACTGATGAAAATACTCAGAGTCAAATTGATGAAAGATATCTAAGAGCACAGGTTGTTGTTCCAAATGATATCAGACCTAGACTTGGACTTCCAGTGGTTCCGCAAGGAGACGCTCCAGTAGTTATGACCCCTCAACAACGTGCAGAGCAAAATGCTCAAATGGCTGGAACAAGAGAAAGAGACCAGCAAAGAACGGCACAAGCATCTGATTCTACCGCAACCACAACAGGAAGAAATCCTGGTGGCGAAGGAAGATCAGTACTATAATATAACAATATTATAAATATATAAAAAATACATATATAATAGGAAGTAACATGACTAATTTAAGCAAGGCTTATTGGACTTCAGATAACGATGATATAAAGTTATCTATGCCAATTGCTAAAGTGGATGTAGAGCGTAGAATCGTTTCTGGATTTGCTACGCTTGATAACATTGACAAACAAGCAGATATTGTTCCTACCGATGTTAGTATAAAAGCTTTTGAAATGTTCCGTGGCAATCTAAGAGAAATGCATCAATCTATTGCAGTTGGCAAGGTTGTTAATTTTAGACAAGAAAAGTTTTTTGACAAGGCTACAGATAAACTTTACAATGGTGTTTATGTAGATGCTTATATTTCTAAAGGTGCTCAAGATACTTGGGAAAAGGTACTTGATGGTACTCTTTCAGGTTTTTCAATTGGCGGAATAATCAAAGATTCAGAAAATGCTTATGATGAAAATGTCGCTAAGACAATTAGAGTAGTCAAAGATTATGAACTTAATGAACTATCTTTGGTAGATAATCCAGCAAATCAATTTGCAAATGTCGTGTCAATTCAGAAAATTAACAAGGACGCACAAATAGATGGTATAATTGCAAAAGCAGACCTTGAAAATGTCTACTGGTGTGAGAATGACGGTATCGTCAGACTTTCAGAAGTTGATGATTCAAGTTGCCCATCATGTGAAGTCAGTATGAAAAATATTGGTTTCGTTGAGACAAAGGATACAGAAAAAGCTATGACAGTTAAATCAATTTTAAACAAGTTTATTGGTTCTACAGACCTTGCTAAATCTAAAGATGTTTCCGAAACCCTACAAACTTCAAGCGAAACGCTTGAAACAGCGATTGACAATAATGAGTCAATTGTTAAAAACAATATAGAGGAGGAGAACAACGTGTCAGAAGATAATACAGTAGTAGAGACCGTTGAAGAAGTTGCAACTGAAGAAGTTGTTGCTGAAGCTCCTGCCGAAGAAACCGTAGAAAAGTCAGTTGACGCAGTTGACGCTGTTGAGGAAACAGTGGTTAAGTCTGCTGATCCAGAAGAAGCACCTGCAGAAGATGCAGAAGAAGAAGCTTCAGATAGTGTTGAGGTTGAAAAGTCTGTTGTTGAAACAGATTCAGCTGATTCTGAGCTTGTAAAAGCTGTTGACGAAATTAAGGTTTCAGTAACAGAGGCAGTGAGTGAACTTGTTTCAACAATTAAGTCACTAAAAGAAGAAGTTGCAGGTATCAAAAAGTCAGTTGATACAACCAATGAAGATATTTCTGCGGTAAAGGGCAACCTTGAAGAGTTTGGAAAGCGTGTGGATGGTCTAGAAGACGATACCGCTGTCCGTAAGTCTGGCGATCTCGGCGGGATCGTTCAGGGCAATACAATCAAAAAAGGGTCTATGTGGGGTGGACGTTTCCTAAATTCCGCTGACCTATATCATTAAAAGAAACTGGAGGTGAAATAAAAAATGACAGAAAATAATGAAATTTTAGAAAAAGCGGCTGCAGCTAGTTCCATCGTATCGGGTGGTATTGGTGGAGTAAGTACTCCAGCAGCTGGAATTCTTGACAATACTAACCCAGTTGGTTCTCTAGTGTCTGATGGCGGTATTTTGCAGCCTGAACAATCACGTCAGTTTATTGAGTATATCTTTGAACAACAGGTTCTAGCCAAAGATGGTCGTAGAGTCACGATGAGAGCTAACACAACTGAACTTGAAAAAATGAATGTTGGAGAGCGTGTAATCCGTGCAGCAGCCCAGGCTGATGCAACCTACACCAATGCTGATGTTCAGTTCACAAAGGTTACTCTTACAACCAAGAAGATTCGTCTTGATTGGGAAGTTTCAACTGAAGCTCTTGAAGATAATATCGAAGGCTCTGGTCTGGAGGATCACTTGGTCCGTACAATGACCCGTGCGTTTGCTAACGATCTTGAAGATCTAGCCATCAATGGTACAGGAGCTGGTACAAACAACTTCCTGAATATCCTTGAAGGTTTCGTATCAATCGAAGCCGATGGCAATTCAGCAACTTACGGTACAACTATCGAAAGCTTGCAGGGACTTGTTCTTGCAATGCCTCGTAAATACCGTGGTTCCCGTTCAAACATGAAGTTCTATGCAGACACTGAAACCGTTGCAGAAATCATCAATGGTCTTGGTACTTCTGGTAACTTGAATTCAGAGCGTATCGTTGAGCGTGTTATTGATGGTGCTGCTCCGCAGACCCTTGGTAGCCCAATCGCATATCGTGTTCTTGGTCTTCCATTAGTTGAAGTTCCTTTGATGCCACATGGTTATGTATCACTTACATTCCCAGAAAACCGCATCTGGGGCTTCCAGAGAGACGTAACAGTACACCGTGAATTCCAACCAAAGAAGGATACAGTAGAATATACCGTATTCCTACGCTTTGGTGTAGCAGTTGAAGAAACTGATGCAGTAGCATTCATGAACGACTAATTATAGTCAAACTTGGAGGGGAGGCATTGATTTGTCTCCCCTCTACTTTTTATGAATGATATAATAAGATAGATGCATTATGGAAAAAGTTAAAAAAGATTTAATCTGTTTGTTTGTAGAAAATGCAAGCGTTTATGAAACAAGTCTTGGTAAGCTTAATAGAGGATATAATGTTGTAAGTAAAAAAGATGCTGATGTATGGGTTAGCAAGTTCCCAAGAATTAGAGTCGCATCTCCAGAGGAGGTAGCCGAAGTTTTCGGTGCTAAATAATGGAAATTTTAAGAATTAATGGAAGTACTCCAGTAGCTTCATTTACAGACCTTGTTCCAAATGGTCAATATACAATTGACTATTCAGACCTTGTGACTGATGAAGTGTTTTCAGCAAGTGCAACAGCAAATGCTACTGGAGGTATTTCTTTTGTATTAAATAGCAAGTATATTTCTTATGATGGTAATTTAGAGGCAACAGTTTATGACATATATGATGATGAAGTAATTGTTACTAATATAGATGTTTTAAGACCATACTGTGATATTTCTTCCGTTGCAACCGCTTTAGGAAAAACTGTTACACAGGTAAAAGAAATGGAAAGAATTGCAAGATATATTATAGATTCTGAAACATTTGGCGGATTTAAATTTGTAAGAAAAGAAAAAGAAGTAGTTGGAATGGGATCTGACTATCTTGTTATTGATGAAAAGATTCATAAACTTCATAAACTATATGAAAACCTAGAACTTGTTTATAATGCAACAGCAGCAGTGCACGACCAAGAGTTTGAAATTTCAAAAGATAAGACATCTATTGTACTAACACAAACTGAAACTAATAGAGTTAACTACAATAGGGTATGGAGAGATAGATACTTAGATGTTGACTTTGCAGATGGATTTGAATACCTTGTTGATGCAGACTTTGGATGGAAAGTAATTCCTCAAGACATCAAAGAAGCAACAGAGCTTTTGATTTCTGATATTTCAAGTGATAATATGAAGTACCTAAATAAGTATATTGAATCATTTGATAATGATGACTTTAAAATTAAGTTTGCAAAGAATTTTAATGCATCTACTGGAAACCTAGTGGTTGACAGAATCTTGACAAAGTATAAGAATAATATCCGCATTGGGGTGTTATAAATGCTTTTTAATTCCACATTTGACAACATTCTTTACCCAATGACTGCAGATATATATCATGCAGTAGAAACGCAATCAGAATATGGGAATATGACAAGAACTTGGCAGTTTGATAAAACTGTTAACTGTTCTGCAATTACTGCAACTTCTGGAGTATTAGATGCAGAACTTAAAGTAAAAGATAAATTTTTTGATTACAACTCTTCCCTATTTTTTAGAACAAATGTGGACATCAGAAAAAGCTCCTCTGGAAAATACTATCCAATAACTGCAACCGCTGTTACTAATATGAGAGATCCAAATGGTGATCCAGTTTGGATTAATACCGAAAACCTAAAAACAAAAGCTGAGACGGTAAAAACAAAGTATGAGGTTAAAACAATTATTCCAAGTTTTGACATGTTCCACAATATTGGAATGTATAGAGTATTCTTAACCCGTTCAGCAAATCAAAAGTGGGACATACCAGAATGATAACAGCTAGAATTAAAGGTGACAAAGTTATTAAGATGCTTAAAAACTCTGTAGAATATACGGGTGCTTTTGCTTCAGAATTAAAAAGAAACCAAGATATTTTAAATAGAAAAGTTGGTGAAGAATCAATTGATGTTTTCTACTTGTATCTTGATGGTCTTGCAAGGTCTCATCCAGGAATGCTTCATCACGTTTATGAATGGGGAAATGTTGGAAACCCTGCAGAAAGATTATTTGAATTAACAATGTCAGTAAACAAAACCTCTGCAGTAATTGATGCTGAATTTTTACAGTCTATGGTTCCCTCTCCAACATCAACAGAACCTTTTTATGATAAAGCAGAAATTATGGAAGAGGGAAGAACTGTAACAATTAATCAAGTTGAAGCAGATGTATTATTCTTTGAAATAGATGGTGAAGAATTTTTTAGAAGTGGACCAATTGTTATTGCAAATCCTGGAGGGGAAGCAACAAGAGGATCATTTGTACAAGCTTTTGATGAATTCTATGGATCTTACTTTACAGAGGTTCATCTAAAAGCAATTAGATTTTATCAATACTTTGCAAATCCAAAAGTTTTTGAAAAATACTTTGCTTCTGCTACAAAGGGTGGATCTTCATCAAAAGGAAGAAAAGCTGCACTATCATGGATTATGAATGCTCCAGGAGGAAAAAATGGTTTATAGACCAGAGAATATTATTAATTTGTATGTTTGGGAACAGTTTAAAACACATGCCCCAGCATTTTATAACTTGTACGGTCCAACATCTGGAGGACCAGACATTGTTCCATTCTTTCCTGCACCAGCAAACAATCTTCCAACGGCTGTAATTGATAATGATTTGCCATATATTATGTTTGATAAGTTTAGCAGAGTACGCTCAGGCTATAAATATTTCTACCCTATCAAGACTGACCAAATGAGATATACAATCGTTGGTGGCTCGCTGTATGACATTAACAGGAATCAGCAGGACAGGTATGCAACAACAATAAATCTTACAAGCCTTATTCAAAATATCCTGGATAGAGAAGATGATGCAGCTCAGGATATTAACGAATTTACTAAAAATTTGCCAGATTATAATAATGCCAATTATCCAGAATTAAACAAATATTATTTTCATTGTGTAAATGTATACCAGTCAGGATTTACAGATACACAACAAGATGTCTCTGATTTTATGGAATATAACCCTACTAGAGACCTTATTATTAAATATGATTATCATGCTAAACAGTTTAATGAATGATGAAAACTAGAGGTATACTTAACTTAGGAAACGCCAATCTCCCCATAAATTTTAAGACTATAAAAGAGGTGAAAAAAATATGGCAACTCGTGGAAATTCCAATCAAATTATTGTTGGAGCAGCCCAACTCTTCGTTTCGAAGCTAGGTCCACTGGAATACAACTCAGCAATCAGTAACTACTCATTTAGTAGTTCTAGTGCAACTGCTGGTATTCCTGCTTTTGTTTCTGGTACTCAGTATGCAGATACTGTTGAATCAGCATCAGTAAGCTGGAGAAATGTAGGCTTTACTATGAACGGTTTAGAAGTACAGTTCCAACCAGACTTTGGTGAAGTACAGGTAGATCAGCTTCTTGACGTTGCAAAGCTTTACAAGCAAGGTATGCAGGTTAGCATGGTTACAGCATTCGCTGAAGCCACACTTGAAAACCTTGTTGTTGCAATTGCAACTCCAAGCGCAAATCTTACGGGAACTACTACTAAGACTCTTGATGTAACAGCTGGTGATCTAGGTGACGTTCCTGTGGAACGTGCTATTATTGCTGTTGGTCCAGGTTCTGGTGATCCTGCAGCAACTGGTGCAAACAAGATAGAGCGTGTTTATGTAGGACATCGTGTTCTCTCAATTGAGAATGTGACTGTATCTGCAAAGCGTGATGAACCTTCAATGTATGAAGTTACATTCCGTTTGCTTCCAGCATCCAATGGTTCCTATGGTAAGATCGTTGATCGTACTGTTGGCTAATCAATAAAATTAAATATAGAAACTTTGCCCATCCCCTAAAAAGGGTGGGCATTGTTTATTTAATAGGGCATTTATGCTATAATTGAATATATTCTATAGGAGGAATAAATGGCAACTAGCGTATATGAAGTTGTAGAAGTAGAACTATTAGATGGTTCTGCTATTTCTATGAAACCACTTAAAATTTCTTTATTGAGAGATTTTATGAAAGAGTTTCAAAAGATTAGTGATCCAAAAATTGCAGAAGATAATATCAAATCAATGGATCTTTTGTTAAACTGTGCAGTAATTGCAATGAAGCAATATAGCCCAGAGTTAGCAACTAAGGAGCAGTTGGAAGAAATCATGGATTTGCCAACTGTGTACAAGGTAATTGAAGTTGCTGCAGGGATTAAGTTGAATGACCCAAACGCACTGGCAGCGGCTCTAGTTGGGACGAACTAGATCTCGCTGAGTTAGAATCAAGAGTATTTCTTTTGGGATTCTGGAAGAATTATTCTGAAATGGAAGAAAGTATATCAATGCCTGAACTAGTAGCAATACTAGAAGCTAAGAGTAGTCAAGACTATGAAGAAAAGAAATTCTTAGCAGCATTACAAGGTGTTAACATAGACTCTTCTTCTTCGTCTGGAAATAAATGGGAAGAGATGAAAGCCAGAGTTTATAGCAATGGTGCTACATCAAATCCTAATGACATCCTTGCATTACAAGGTGCTGCAGCTACAAGAGCTGGTTTTGGCATTGGAGAAGGCTTGGAATATGAGGTGATTAGTTAATGGCTGAAATTGCAAAAGGCATTATTGATATTGAGATTAATACAGGTGGTGCTGCGTCTCAACTTCAAGCTTTGCAAACCCAGATTAATGCTTTTAATTTAGCTCTTAATAAGAGTAATAAGGCACATAGCACTTTTGCAAAAGAATTTGGTGGAGAACTACAAAATGCAATAAATAAGACTGGACTATTCACTGCTGAAACCATAAGACTTCAAACTGCTGCATCAACGTTAGATAAAACTTTGTCCAAAGGAAGAACTTCCCTTGGGCAATTTTTTAGTGCAAAGTTTAATAAGAATAGTGCTATTGCAGCAGAGACAATGGCACTTGCTGCAGAAAGAGCAAAAAGACTTCAAACACAATTTATTGCAACCTCTGGTGCTGCAAATGGATTTCAAGATGCTTTAGCAGTTAGACCACTTTCTGCATTCTCTTCACAAGCAGCAGTAGCTGCTCAAAAAACTCAGATTCTTTCTAACATGTTTAAGCAGGGTACTACCCAACTCATCAACTTTGGTAAAAATGTTCAGTGGGCTGGTCGCCAGCTTATGGTTGGTTTCACAGTTCCACTTACCATATTTGGAGCAATGGCTGGTAAAACATTTATGGAACTTGAAAAACAAGGGGTCGCATTTAAAAAGGTGTATGGAGATATTTTTACAACTCCAGCAGAATTAAATAAGAATTTAGAAGCAGTAAAAGGTCTTGCATCAGAATATACAAAATATGGTATTGCAGTAAAAGACACTATTAGTCTTGCTGCTCAAGCTGCTGCTGCTGGTAGAAAAGATGCAGAACTTACTGACGCAGTTTCTCAGGCAACAAGGCTTGCAACACTTGGTCAAATGGATCAAAATGCAGCACTTGAAACAACAATATCTTTGCAATCTGCATTTAGATTATCAGGAAAAGATCTTGCAGATACTATTAACTTTTTAAATATGGTTGAAAACCAAACCGTTGTTTCCTTGCAAGATATTTCTGCTGCAATCCCTCGTGTTGCACCAGTTATTCAAGGTCTTGGTGGAGACGTAAAAGATCTTACAGTTTTCCTTGCAGCAATGCAAGAAGGTGGAGTTGATGCAGCAGAAGGTGCTAACGCATTAAAGTCTGGTCTTGCTTCTTTGATTAACCCTACAAAACAAGCAACTGAAATGTTAAATGGTATGGGTATCAATCTTGAAACAATTATTCAGGCTAACCGTGGAGATTTGATGGGTACTGTTAGATCTTTTGCAGAAGCCCTGCAGGGTCTTGACCAGTTCTCAAGACAACAGGCTCTTGAGCAGGTATTTGGAAAATTCCAGTATGCAAAACTTGGAGCATTATTTGAAAATATTTCTAGAGAAGGATCTCAAGCTCAACAAGTAATTGCAACAATGGGATATAGCACAGAACAACTTGGTGCAACTGCAGACAAGGAATTAAAAACAATTGAAGAGTCTTTTGGTGTGCAATTAACAGGGGCAGTAGAAAGATTTAAATTAGCAATTGCTCCTATTGGAGAAATATTTGTTAAACTAGCTATTCCACTAGTTAATTTTGCAACAAAGATTGTAGAAGGGTTTAATGGTTTAAGTGATACTCAAAAAAGATTTACTGCAATTGCTGCAGTAATTGTTGGCGTAGTTATTCCAGCAGTTACAATGATGGCTGGTTTATTCCTAAACCTTGTTGGAACTCTTGCAAAAATAGGTCAAGGCATGGCTTTATTTGGAAAAGGATTTCTTACAGGTGGTCCAGTAGGAGCAGTAAAAGCACTTACACAAAGTTCAAAATACTTAAGTCTTGCTGAAATGGATGCAGCAATGGCTGCCCAACAACTTTCTGGAGCAAGTCAAGTTCTAAACACTACCCTTATTAGACAAGTTGGAACAGCAAATGCAGCTGCTACCGCTATTGCAAATCTAACAAGAGCATATTCTGCAATGGCTTCCACTCAAGCTGCTGCAGGAGCATTTCCAGCATTTGGAGTTGCGAGTGCTGCTGGAGCTGCTGCAAGAGAAGGAAAAACTGGTGCATTTAGAGTAAGAGGTCTAAGAAGAAATTCTGGTGGAAGTATTCCAGGATCTGGAAATACTGATACCGTTCCAGCCATGCTGACTCCTGGTGAATTTGTCATAAATAAAGATGCAACAAAAGAAAATCTTGGATTACTTAAGGCAATTAATGGTGGAAGTGTCAAGGGATATAATAAAGGCGGTATTGCTAAAGAGGTTCAATATTTAAATAGAGGTGCTCTTGTTTCTCAAGCAAGATCAATTCTTGACATGGTAAGAAGGGGAGGCATGGGAAGCTTAGACGATGCCATCAAGGGGGCTAAAGATCCTAAGCTATCATCCCTACTGTCTAGATATGGAAGCATTAGTCGTGCAGGTTCAGCAAAGTCTATTTCAACAGGGTCATCTTCAAAAACATTTGCACACATGGATTCAAATACAATGAATGCTAAAACACCAGAAGGAAAACAATTTTTTGACAATCTATATGAGACCTTATTAAACTCTGGAGCACTAGTTGGTCATCAAAAAACTACATGGGCTTATGGAAAAGCTAATGGTTGGAATGGATGGAGAGTAACTGGTGGAACGGGGTTTAATCTTTCAAAACAAACTACTGTTAATGGCAATACCTTTGGTATTAATTCTAAATTAAATACAAAAGAAGGAGTTCCTGCGAATGTGCTTTTAGATGACTTACTTCAAAACTTTTCTAAAGGTGGCAGGGATAATCCATATCTTCCAATGTTAAGACGTGCTGGCATTAAAGATGGCGTACTGATTGAAAATATATCACAAAAAATTCATAGCGATGTTGTTAAAAATTTATCAGGTCTAGGGCAAAAAACAATAACAGATCAAAAAATTTATCCAGATATGACAAGAATAATAAGAGATTCAATAGGAAGCACAATAAAAGACAGTCAGCTAAAAGAAAAAGCTCTGAGTAACCTAAGTGCTGGTTTGCAGGTTAGAACTGGAAACGTTCCAAAACTTAAAGATCCTAATGAACTTAAGGGCACTCAGTATAGCTTTCAAGCATTACTTAAAAGGGCAAAGGAGGGTGGTACAGATATTTCAGATTTTATGCCATTCTTTTTACAAAGAAACAAGGGTGGCGAAATTCCTGGATCTGGAAACTCTGATACAATTCCAACAATGCTTACTCCAGGAGAATTTGTTGTAAATAAAAAAGCAGCAAGTCAAAATCAAGAAATCCTTGAAATGATGAATGGTGGTCAAGTTAAAGGTTATGCAGATGGTGGCATTGTTCAAGGTGAAGATGGAAGATTTAGAAGAGCAAATGGACAATTTGCATCCAATGCTGAAATTGCAAAATTCCAAAAAGGTAGTATTTCTAGTAGAATTGGAAAAGTAGCATCTTCAGGAGTAGGAAGATTTGCTGGATCAACGGCATTAGGTGTTGGTGGATATTCTGCTGGAAAAGCTTTGACTGGTGGAAGTGAAGTTGGTGGAATAATTGGATCAATTGCTGGACCACTTCTTCCTAAAGCAGTAACTGCTCTAACAGCAGCAATGGGAATTTCTACTGCAGCTTTTGTGGGCGTAACTGCACCACTAGCTCTTGCAGGATTTGCAGTCTATGCATTAAACAAGCAAATAAATAAAGCAGCTTCTGCTGGTGCAGATATGACAAAAGCAATGTATGGAACCGCTAAATCTACAGAAGAAATGGCAAAGTTTTTTGGAAAACAAACATATGCTCAAGCATCAAGACTTGCATCAGTAGAAAAAGCTTATGGATCTACAATTTCAGAAGAAGCACAAGCTAAATCCTTAGGCTTTGTACAGTCAGACCCTGGCAAGCAACTACTTAAAGATGTTGCTAGTGTAAAAAATAATGGTGGGGATGCTGTAAAAACTTTAAGAAATCAGTTATCTGCTGCAATAATTTCAGGAGCAATTGGAATGGAAGAGGCTAATGCAATTGCCTTAGAAGTTGGAAATGCAATTGGAGATCAAAAAATTGCAGTACAAGTTTCTGGAGAATTGAATAAATTACTTGGTCCAGATGGAAGAGATATATTAAAAAATCTTTCAACAATAACAGCTGAAATTTCTCCAAGAATTAATTCAAATGATATTGCAAGTGCTGCATCATATGCATACGATCAGTTGGCTCCTGTAGAACAAATATTTACAGACTTGTTTAAGGGAGGAAAAAGTGGTTTTGAAGATACTTATAAATTAGAACAAATTTCTGCAGACATTGCTGTAACATTTAGAAATGAAGCCAATGCTTTAGAGCTATTAAGTGCTGCATACAAAGAAGGCTCGGTTAAGATCAAAGACTTTGTAGAGCAAAGAAGTCTTATAACTAATGCAGGACAAAATTCCTTAGAAAGTTCTGCAAAAACATTAGGTTTTGAAAATGCACAAGCTTTAAATGCAGCCTCCCAGTCAAAGGGTACGATTGTATCAGGTGGAAGAGCTGGAGCACAGACAGTATTTACAGGAGATGAAAAAAAGGCAAAACAACTTTTAAAAGAAATGCAAGATGCGTACAGAACTTCTTTAGAAGACAGTGGTATGCTTCCATCGCTAGTTGACGCTGCAATGGCTAAGGCAAAAGATTTTGATTTTACAACTCTAGGAATGTTGGCAAGTAATCAAATTGATGAAATAGACATTCCAATTGTAACAAAAATGCAAGGTGATTTATCTCCAGAAGATTTTGACAACTTCATGACAAACTTTGCTTTACTAAAAAATGTTCCAAACATTGAAAAAACATTTAAATTTAATACCAGCGATTCTCCACAAAGAATGCAAACAATTGTAGACAAATCTTTAGAACTACAAAAAGATCCAGAAATAGTAAACAGATTTCTTCTTAAAGATGAGTTTTCTAATGTATTTAAGTCATTTGGAATAAACTATGACAAATTTGCAAACCTTGACGATATTTCAAAAGTAATGCTTATGCAATATATTACAACCTATGAGACAAAAGATGCCTCATATAAAGTAGGAGCAAGAGGAGGTGGTTCTGGTGAAAATAGAAATCTAAAAGAAACTACTACAGACGATAGACAGATGGCAGAGCTGCTTGCCCAATCAAGAAAAAATAAAGCAGAAGTAGAAAAAGCTATAACGGATAGCAGTTCTGGTGGCGGAGGAGAAGATATTCAAACTCTGCAAGAATACTTGGCAGAATTTAGAAAACTTACACAAGAAAAGCAAAGATACTTAGCAATAACTTTAAAGTATCTTGGAACTGCAAAAATGGAAGCAGTTTCTTTAATTGATCAAAAAAGACTTATAGAGGCTAATGCAATGATAGATTCTAAGAATAATAAAATAAAGAAAGAGGGTAAAAAAATTCTTGCAGAACTTATAAAGCTTGCTGAACAAAGGCTATCAATTGAAAGAGCAACCGCATTCCTTGCTTTATCAACAGAACAAAAAATTCTATTAAGTTTGGAAATGCAAGAAAAGGCTATGGATGTAAAGTCACAGGCAGATAACAAGGCTTTAGCAGATAAGCAAAGAGAGATTGTGCTTAACAACAGAGCTTTAGATGACCTTGCTGAAAAAGAAGATGCTGTAAATAAAACATATGATGAAAAGTTAAAAGCTCTTGATAAAATTGCTACAGCAAATGATAGAATTGGTGAGCAAGAGCGTTCAAGAATAGGTCTTGCATCAGCCCTTGCTTCTGGAGACATTGCAGCAGCAGCAAGTGCTGTTAGTGAAATTCAGCAAGCAGAGGCACAGTATCAAATTGAAGACACTAGGGCTGCTCTTGAAGCACAAAGAGAAAGAGATCTAGAGTCTTTAACAGTATCTGTAAACGGTCAGCTTTTGACTAGAGAGCAAATCCAAGCTAGAAATAAAACTATTGCAGATCAAATTGAAGTTATTGAAGATAGACTGTACGCTATTGAAAAAGAAAGATCAGTTTTAGCAGAAAAACGTGCTTCAGCAGAATTAAGAACATATTTATTACAACAAAAACAAACCATTGAAGCTTTAAAGTACAAACAAATTAATGAAGGATTGACAAAGGATCAGAAAGCATTTTTAGGAACACTTACTCTAGACTTTAATAATCTTGCAAAAACTTATAACGATAGCACCAAGGGATCTGCTGGAGACTTTGCAATGCAAAACCGTGGTGGATATATAGCAAGAATGGCAAATGGTGGAATTGCTTATAAGGGTTCTAGAGAAGCCCCTCCAGCATTAAGAATGCATGATGGATTTA
>Ga0181356_1000214_pt1 | contig 24583 bp, 31 predicted proteins | sample Fa13VDMM110SN_FD_130104 | JGI IMG/M metagenome (GOLD analysis project Ga0181356, IMG submission 130104) | Freshwater viral communities from Lake Michigan, USA - Fa13.VD.MM110.S.N | ecosystem: Environmental > Aquatic > Freshwater > Lake | place: USA: Michigan | collected 2013-09-24 | reverse complement strand
TACAGGCGGCGGCGGTGGCGCTGGCGGCTACACTGGTGGAGCTAATATTGCAGGCGGAGTAGGCGGTACAGGTGTCGTGATTATTCGTTATCAATTCCAATAGGACCACAATGGCTCACTTTGCTGAACTAGACGCCAATAACATCGTCCTGCGTGTGATCGTTGTCGCAAACGCAGACACCGCCGACGCCAACGGCGTCGAAGTAGAAAGCATTGGCACGGCTTTCTGCGAACGCCTATTAGGCGGCATCTGGAAACAAACCAGTTATAATGCTAATATTCGCAAGCGTTACGCTGGTATCGGCTATACTTACGACGCGGGCCGGAATGTGTTCATTGTTCCCCAGCCGTACCCGTCCTGGGCGCTGGACGAGAACACCGACTGGCAAGCTCCTGTGTCAATGCCGACTGACGGGAAACGGTACAGTTGGGACGAGCCGACCCTTAGCTGGGTAGAAGTTGAAGGAATGGTCTAATGGCTTTTACAGCAACGCAGTATCTATTTAAGGCGTCAATTATCACGGCCACGACTGCCAATACAGTTGGCAGTTATACCGTCCCGGCCAGCACCAGAGGCATGATCTTGGGCCTTACGTTGGCAAATAGTGCCACCTCTAACGCCATGAATTATGCCGACATTGGCATAAATAACGGCACCACGACTTTCTATGTTGCCGTTAAAACGCCGATTCCCCCCGGCGGGTCCGTTGTGGCGGTCGGTGTTGAGAAACACGTACTGCCTACAGGCGGCTCAATCCAAGTAACCGCTTATGCAACCACCGGCATTGATGCGGTTGCTACTATTGTGGAGATTACGTAGATGACAACCTTCATTGGCCGTGGGCCGGGGACATCTCCAACCACAGACTTCTTTCCGTTTAGTGCCGCGCTTGCCAGCAGCCCCGTAATTAATATTGCGGCCACAAGCGCAACGGCTGGCGGAACCACAATCCATGTGGCTGACGCCAGGGCATACGATATTCCAATCATCTATGTTGCAAACGTAGGCTCTACATCAAACGTGGTTGCCTTTTTGCAAATGGGGTCTACAGCAACCACTCAATCTATACCGATTACTATTGCAACATCTTCGTATGCCATAATCCAACCCGGCACGCCTATCAGTGGAAGCGGCACGATTGGTATTTGGTGTTCGGCTAGTGGAGTTGTTGCCTATGGCGGCGTGACGCGAACTTATACAGCTTCAGCGTAGGTGCATCATGGGCAATCCTATGACGCCGTTCTTCCCACCGGCACCTGCATTTTCTGCAAGTTTGGTTTCTTTTTCAGCAACGCTGTCTGCTGCTGGAAATCTTAACTTAACAGCAGAGCAAGCTAGAAATAATGTTATTAGAATAACAGGCACGGCAACCTTAGTCACTGCTTGGAGCGTGTTCTTTCCAACTACAGGACAGACTAAAGATTACGTTATTCAAAACGCTTGGACGGGGACGGGCCTTGTTGTGTTGGGAACGGCGGGGGCGGCTAATTTCCAAGTTTTTTCCGGCCTAACTATGACTGCCGCCCTGACTTTGGGGACGACGCCTGCTCTTAACGCGTCTTCAGCAACGAGCGTGGTCTACCCGTAATGCCGACCGCAATGACCTTCACCAGCCTGCAAGCCGATGTTCGCTCGTACTGCGAACGCGGCGGCTCGGCTGTTGATACGCAGTTCAACGCCCAGCTTCCTGGGTTTATTAATCTGCGTGAGCGTCAGATTGCGCGTGAGCTTAAAATCCAAGGCTTTATCAACAACGTAAACACGGCTTACACAACGTCAGTCGGCGTTTACCAGAAGCCAGACCGCTGGCGTGAAACCGTCAGCATCAATGTCGGCACCAATGTAGGCACGGCCACGACGTTCAACACCCGCGTTACGCTGTTGCCGCGTTCGTATGAATACATCCGTACATATTGGCCGGATGATACCCAAACCGGCACGCCTAAGTATTATGCGGATTATGACTACAACCATCTTATTTTTGTGCCAACACCGTCAACGACGTTCCCGTATGAAATCAACTACTGGCAGCTTCCGCCGTTGCTGGATGATACGTTGCAGACAAATTGGCTGACGGAATACGCGCCCAATGCTTTGCTTCACGGTACATTGACTGAAGCGTTCACGTACCTGAAGAATCCAGAACAGGCTGCTGCTTGGTCCCAGGCTTATGACCGCGATATGTCGGCATTGAATAGCGAGGACTTGCAGAAGATTCTCGACCGCGCACAGAAAAGGAATACGGCGTGACCAGCTTTACACAAGTATTCGGCGGCGGAACGCTTGACCCAGCGCAGCCTAGTTATAAGTCTTACAGTGCCACTTCCAGCATTACGTCCGTATGGCCGACTGAAGCCTCGACCAGCCAGAACGTAGTCGCGGCGATCAACGACATTAGCTTTGGCACCACGACTAGCCTTACCTTCACATTGCCGCCAGCCAACCAAGTCTCGGTTGGCTACAACATGCTGTTCAACAACGTGGGCACCAGCGCCTTCACGGTGCTGGCTAACGGCGGCGGCACGATTCTAACCGCTACCGCTGGCGCGGCATGGTCGGCATATGTAACCGACAACAGCACAGCGTCCGGCGCGTATCGCGTTTATCAGGCGGGGGCGGGTACATCGGCGGCTGTGGCAGGCGATCTTGCTGGTTTTGGCATTAAGGCAATTAGCACAACGCTAAACCAGCAATATCTTCCGGTCACTGTTTCAGCAAGCGCCTTGATTACAGCGTCAAACCGTGCCGCTACAATCATTTATAATGGCGGTGCTGGCACATTTACGTTTGATCCGTTGGCCACGCTTACAACTGGGTGGTTTGTAAATATTGTAAACCAAGGCACAGGGGCGCTTGTTCTTTCGCCTCCTGGTAGCCCCGCAACAGAGATTGATGGTCAACCTACAAAGACCATGAATCCTGGCGATAGCTGCATTGTCACGACCAACGCTTCTAATATGTTTACCGTTGGTTTTGGACAGGATGCGGTTTATGCGTTTTCTTATATTGAAATTAACCTTGCCGCCGGTTCAAGGTTGGGTTGGCTTGGTTTTGGCGATTACACATTAATTGGTTCAGAACTTAATAAAACCGCTATTAAATTTTATGGAGCTATTGGTGGCGCGGTAAACATTATTGTTCCGTTCACAGCGCAACAATACTGGGTTGATAACTCAACGACGGGCGGCACTGGTTTTACGTTCCTTGTAAAGACATCAACGCAGACCGGCGGCGCAGATGTTGAAAACGACGGCACTAGCCCAAGACGCGAAATTTTGTATTCTAACGCGACGATTGTTGTAAACGCCGATACAACAGGACTCAGCACACCACTTGCTATTGGTGATGGCGGTACGGGCGCGACAACGGCTAGCCAAGCGTTGTTTAACCTTGGCGGTCCGTCAACTCTTGACGTTGTATCTTACTCATTGATCTTCAGCTAATGGCCGATCTGGTTCCTATAAATATAGCTTCGCAAGCAGGGTGCAAACGCGACGGCGCTCTTCTGCAAGGGGATAACTATGTCGATACGCAATGGTGTCGCTTTCAGTTGCGTAAGGGCTTGCCGCGCAAGATGGGCGGCTATCGTCGTCTGACGGCTGAATTGTCAGGTATCTCTCGCGGACTTAACGTCTTTAACAGCGACTTAAATACCTACACTCACTCTGGCTGGTCTGATGGTTTGGAGCGTTTCATACTGGATCAGAACGGCAATGTGTCGTCCATTTCTGACAGGACGCCGGTAGGATTTGCCGCTGATGCAAAGAACCTTTGGCAGTTTGATACGCTGTATGATGGGACAACCGTGAACTCTACCGTTTTACTCGCTCATGCCGCGCCGAATTTAACTGACATTTCAGCATCTACAGAAACGCCGGTATATTACGGAGATGTTCTTGGCACTTCGGCCTTGGTCGCAACAGGCTCACCTCCTGTATCTGGCGGTGTGTTTTCTCTTAATCCATTCGCCGTAAGTTATGGCCATGACGGCGTTGTGCATGTCAGCCTTGAGAATAATGTGGTAACCGCGTGGCCAAACTCTTACCGCCCAACGGCATCAAAGTTGGTGTACGCGCTCCCCGTCCGCGCCGGGGCTGGCAACGGTCCTTCCGGCCTGATCTGGGGTATTGATGCCCTGGTACGCATGACGTATGTGGGCGGCGTTACGCTGTTCAACTTTGACAACATAACCTCTGCCTACAGCTTGCTGTCCTCTCAGTGCGTTATTGAGTATGACGGCATTTATTACTGGGCTGGCATAGATCACTTCTTGAGCTTTAACGGCGTTATTCAGGAAGTTGAAAACGGCATGAACCTTAACTGGTTCTACGACAACCTGAACTACGCTCAGTCGCAGAAAGTTTTTGCCTTCAAGATTCCGCGTTGGGGCGAAATCTGGTGGTGTTATCCGCGTGGCACCGCCACCGAATGTACCCATGCCGTGATTTATAACGTCAGGCTATCTCGTATGCTTGGGTATGCGGTTTGGTACGACACAGAGCTTCCCAATGATGGCCGATCCGCTGGTCAGTTTGCGCGTGTGTACAGGTCGCCGTTGATGACGGGGACAGAGCCTGTCGCAGCCAAAGCTACCATTACGTTGCAGATCACAACGGCTAGTACATCTGTTTCAAGTTATAATGTGATTCTTGATGACGCGACCGCAGTTAATGTTACGGCAACAAACAACGCATCTTTAACTACAACAGCGGCGCAAATAGCGGCTGGGACTTATACGGGTTGGATTGCCACCCAAAACGGTTCGGCTGTTACTTTTACTTCTATTACTGATGGCGAAAAATCAGGCTCGTATGGATTAACTCAATCTGGCGCGGCGACTCCAGCCGCAGGTGTTTTTACAATCATTGCTTCAGGCGCATCAAAATACAAACTCTGGCAGCATGAGTTTGGCACCGACGACATTGACGGCAACTACACACTAGCCGTCCAGTCGTACTTTGAAACCAACGCCATCTGGCCAGCCGATATGCAGCCACCCACAAACCGGGGGCTATACGTGGATTACTTTGAACCGGACTTTATACAATCTGGGGATATGACCGTCCAAGTTGCTGGCTCGTACTCCAATGCCCGTGCCCCCGATGTTTACAGTGACCCCATATCGTTTCCGGCAACGGCCACTTCGGCTGAAGATCAGGTTGTGTATGTTCGTGAGCAACGCCGTCAGATGCGCTTTAAGTTTGAAAGCAACGTCGTGGGCGGCGATTACCAGATGGGCGACACGATTGCCCAAGTCAGGCCAGCCGATGCCAGGATAACCTCGTAATGGGCACCCATGTCATATCCCCGCAGGGTATGAACGCCGTGGAGTGGACAGGGGCTATGGCCATGTATATGGACAAATTTGGCTCTTTGCCTAACCTACAGAGGTCTGAAGACTGGAAATCCTGGGGCGCTGCGGCGTTACTTTTGCCGTCCCTTAATGCTATAGTTCTGCCCAATCCATACGATTTTTCAGACTTCGATACCTGGGCGCAACGCTTTGTAGAAATATTAGCGAGTCGATCATGACTATGGGTTTAGTACAGGCGGCTAGGCAGATTGAGTCATATGGCCGTGGGCCAGATAGAAGCCTCGCGCACATCTCGCCTGATGAATCCGCCATGCTCGATTACATGCAAGGCGGTCGGCGCGTGAACCCGGTCACGGGTCTGGCCGAGTACGGCGCGTTTGGTAACATTTTAAAGGCCGTCGCCAAGATCGGCGCGTCTACCGTGGGCTTTATGTACGGCGGTCCTTTGGGTGCCGCTGCTGCCAGCGCGGCTGTGTCTAAGCTGACGGGGGACTCTTGGAAGTCTGCGCTGACAACCGGCGCTATTTCAGGGCTAACGTCTGGGCTTGGTAGCTATGCGAGTGGCACTAGAGGATTGTCGGACCTTGTTACAACTACTGGCAAAGACATAGCGCTTAAAGCGGCTGGTACTGGGGCGCTACAGGCTGCGGGTACTCCTGCGGTTAGTACTTCTGCGGTGCAGGGAGCGCCATTTACTCCAGCATTTGTTAGTGAGTTACCAAGCGCAGGAGCCGCTGGTGTCGGGTCTATGGCCTCAATGGCCCCAGCTACGATTTCCTCAGTAGCGCCCGCCGCCGGGGGGGTCTTCGCCCCTGTCGCTGGTACGGGGTTTAGTGGGTTATTAGCTGCTGCCGCCCCGTCCGCTGCCGCTCCCTCTTTTACTTCTTCACTAGCTCCTGCTTTAGCTCCCGCTTCTATCTATGCCCCCGCTGTTAAGACCGGCCTTAGCGCCTTTGGCTCGGATATGATGAACGCCGGATACGGCGTTTTAGGTGCTGGCCTTGGCGCTGCCATTCCAAACCAACCAAGGCCCGCAGCCCCCCTGCCTATGCTTCCTCCACCCCCGCCGTATGATCCCAACAATGTGTTTGCATTTATGCGGCCTAATCGCGGTGGCTTGCTGCCGGGGCAAAGCCCTCCTTACAAACCCGCGCCTATGCCTATGTATGATCCAAACATGGGCTACGCTGATGGCGGCGATGTTGCTCCTGCGGGCATGGGCCTTCCGCCGTCTGCTGCCATGCCGCAGCTTATGTCTGCCGCGTTGACGGGTTATATGAACGCTCGTGGCGGTGGCCGCATCAATGGTCCTGGCGATGGCAAGAGCGACGACATCCCGGCGATGCTTTCGGTTGGCGAACACGTAATTGACGCAGCCACGGTTTCGGACCTTGGCAACGGCGACAACGACACCGGCCATAAGCGGATTGAACAAATGAAGCAAAAAATCCGCAACAATGCTGGTCGCAAGAATCCCCGCAAAGCCTCGCCTAAACAAAAGGGTCTTGGACTTTTGTTACAAAGCGCACGGGCGTAGGAGATAGCACATGGCCTCACCGACATATTCCACTAACGTAACCACCTCAACTATACAAAATAGACCTGATGCGGCTACGGAAGCGTTTCGCAACGCCATATACCCAGGTCTCGTAGGGCTGGGGGGGCGTACGCCTACTGTTTATGGGGCGAAGTGGAATGATAAAGGTGGGGAAAAGTTATACAACCCTGACGGCACTCCAAAGCTCGACCCGAACAACGGGGAGCAAATGTATGAGGGTGCGTTTGACCGCGACCCAAACGTACCCCTAACGGCTAAGACAAACAAAGACATTGAAGACGCCAATGCTGCCGTCCGCGCTGGCCAGGGCGCTGGCCTTGCTGACGTAGGACGCGGCAGAACCAACATTGGCGCTGCCTCTGGCATGGACATCTCCGGCGCGGGTGCACCCGCTTTTGACCAAGCTGGTGGGGCTTACGGCAGGGCCGCTGGGATGGATGTGTTTGGTGCTGGCTTGCCCGCTTTTGACCAAGCCGGTGGGGCTTACGGCAGAGCAGCCGGGATGGACATCTACGGCGCTGGACGAGGTAATTTTGACCGGGCTGGCGACTCTTACTCCGATGCCAACCAAATGGACATCTACGGGGCTGGTGCGGGAGATTACAACCGGGCCAGCGGGTTTTATGACCAAGCCGCTGCGGGGCGGTCCGGACTAGCGGGGCAGGGCCAGTTTGATGCTGCTACAGGGATGTATAACCGCGCTGCTGGCACCGATACCGCTGGCCAATACCAACGTTACGGAGACGCGGCCACAAATCTTTATGGGCAATCTACGGATGCCCTGGGGCTGTCTTCGGCGTCACCGTACCTACAGGCGGCTGGACAGTCTTCTGCCCAAAACATTGGGCAGTACATGAATCCATATAACGAACAGGTAATAAAACGCATCGGGGAGCTTGGGGCGCGGAACCTGTCCGAGAATATCCTGCCTTCTATTAGCAGCGACTTTATCAAGGCCGGTGGTTACGGCTCTACCCGTCAGCGCGATCTAATTGGCCGTGCGGCGCGTGATTCCCTAGACTCCACCTTGGCCCAACAGGCGCAGGCGCTTCAGCAGGGCTACGGGCAAGCACTTACGGCCTCTGCGGGCGATCTGTCGCGGTACGGCAACTTGGCCGGTACAGCAGGCCAACTTGGCACTCAGCAGCAGCAGCTTCTACAGGGTGCCGCTAGCGGTATTAGTGGAGTTGGCCAAGCAGGGGCAGGGTTCTCTGCTGCCGACGCGGCGCGTCGGCTTCAGGCGGGCCAGGGGCTATCTGAAATTGGTCGGGCCAATATTCAAGCCAGCCAAGATGATTATGCGCGTCAACTTGCCGCTGGTCAGGGCTACGCCAATGTTGCCGCCGGTCGTAGTAATGCGATGCAGGCTAACGCAGCCAACAAGGTTGCCGTTGGTGCGGGGCAGGCTAACCTCGGCACTTCCCGTGGCAACTTAATGCAAGCCAATGCGGCCAACCAAGTTGCAGTTGGTGCGGGGCAGGCCAACCTCGGCACTTCCCGTGGCAACTTAATGCAAGCCAACCAAGCTGGGCAGATTGCCGTTGGTGCGGGCCAAGCTGGTCTTGGCACTGCCCGTGGTACTTTGATGCGAGAAAACCAAGCAGGGCAGCTTGCGGCGGGACAGGCTAATCTTAATCTTGGCCAGACTACTCAGAAGATGGGCCTTACAGACGCCGCTGCGTTACAGTCCGTTGGTGAAGGCACGTATGGTAGGGAGCAGGCCGGTATTGATGCTGGCAGGAGGCTGGTTACGGAACAGGCCGCTGCGCCGTTCTACAATGTCGGTCAGGCGTCTAACATCGCGGCGGGCGCACCGGCGGGCGGAACGTCTGGAGTGAGCGCCACATCTGCACCCGGCGGGAGTACTGCGGGGCAGATAGCTGGGTTGGCTGCTACTGCGGTTGGCGCTTATGGTGCCCTTAAAGCCAAAGGCGGCGCGATCAAGAAGGGTTCTCTAAAGAAGGCCAGCTACGGCAAGCTGCCGAAGCGTGGGCTTAGTATGTTTGCGAGGGCTGCATAATGGCGATGAACCCGATGCAACAGCAGATGTCGCCTGACATGCTGATGGCGATGATGACCGACCCCCGCGCTTCGCCGCAACAGCGCATGGCTGCAATGTCGGCGTTGAACACGATGAAGGGTGGTGTAAACGCTTCCGTTCCGCCGCCGCAGATGACCGGCGATAGCACGGGTGTGAGTACAATCGACCCCGCGTTCATGGCGGCAGTCCGTCAGGAAGTTATGGGCCAAGGGCCGGAAGCGCAGCCCGAAATCGCGCAGCGTCAGGCCGCGCCGGAAGCAGCGCAAGACTCTACAACCCAAGCCCTGATGTCGGGTGCTGCCGACGCCAGCCGCGTTGCGGCGATGGCGCGTGGTGGTGAGGTGCGGGGGTATAACGAGGGTGGGGGTGCTAACTCAATCATGCCGCCGCAGATGACGGGAGACAGCGCGGGTGTGAATACAATCAACCCCGCTTTCATGGCCGCTGTGCCTCAAGAAATGATGGGCCAGAGGCCGGGAGAACCAAACGAAATCTTGCAACGTCGGGCCGCTCGATTTGGCTCCAGGGCGATGGCACACGGCGGCACGGTGAGGGGATACGCGAACGGTGGACGTCCTTTATCTGACATTTTTAAAGAAGATGAAATTGAGTCTGATGGAATTACAGATTGGGTAAATAAACATCAAAAAGAAGCGAAAGCTGCTATTGAAGAAGAAAGAAAAATTTTTAACGATCCAAATAGATCGATTGCTAGAAAGGCGCTTGCTGCGATGGAGGGGGTGGGTACAAGCCTTTTTGACGTATATGGGGCTGGGGCTTTTGGTAAATTATTTGGCAATCCTTCACAAGTAAGTATTTCTGGTGATGAAGTTGGCGCTGTTGCCGCACCTGAATCTGTTGCACCCGGCCCTGCCGCACCAGGACCTGCTGCGCCCCCACCTGCCGCACCTCTACCTGCCGCACCCCAAGTCGCACCTGCTGTTGCTGCGCCCGTGTTGGGCGATGCGCCTGCTGCTGACCCTAACGCTGGTATAGACCCTGACGCTTATGCAAGTGCGATGGCAGAAATACAAAACAATCGGCCAGAGACTTCTTTAGACACTTTAAAGAAAATGATTAAAGAGAAAGGCAGCGATAAACTTTCTTCAGACGATATAAACATGGCGCTGATCCAGGCTGGGTTGGGGACGATGGCTGCTGCTTCACAGCCAGGGGCAAAGTTCCTTGGATCAATCGGTCAAGGCGGGTTGGTCGGGTTAGAAGGTTTAGAAAAAGCAAAAGAACTAAAAGCTAAAGAAAGAGCTTCTGGATTAGAAACTTACGCAACTTTGGCCGCGCTTGAAGAAAAAAATAAACCTGGATTAACTAAATTTGAAGAGGCGATGGACGCACAGGCTGGGAAAGATGCAGCGGAATACTACGGTAGAGGTGGCCCCGCCACGACGGCAAGAAACCTGAAACAATTAACAGAAGTAGAAGGTATTCTTAAAGACGCTATTGAAAGTGGTGAAGGTATAACTGGACCTGTCGCCGGACTTCTTTCTAAAGTTCCGCTCATTGGGTCTACGTTTTTTGAGAAAACCATAAAAACTAAAGAGATGGTTGAACAAGTTGTTCAATCTGATCTTCGTACAATTTTGGGTGGGCAGTTTGCTCAAAAAGAAGGCGAGGGCGTTCTTAAGAGAGGATATAATGACAATCTTAGTGAAGAAGAAAATTTAAGAAGAGTACAGATGTTGATTTCAACAATGAGCGCAGCATCTAAAGAAAAAGAAGCACAGGCTAGGCATGTTAGGAAGTATGGCACTATAAGCAACTATAAAGGGCGACCGGTTGATGATTACCTTAGTGATTTAGAAGCACAATTTGATGCTCAGGATAAAGCAGCACGCGAACGTAAAAATCCGACCTCAACTTCTAAATTTGGACCTGCGGCTGACATAATTCTTTCAGGTTTTTCAGGTAAATAAAAATGGCAACCGCAGAAGATTATGCCAAGTGGATTGTTGAGCATGAAGACCAGAAAGGTTCTGATGATTTCAATACGGTTGCCCGTGCTTATCAAGAAGCAAAAGATGAAGAGATAAGTGAAAAAAACAACACGCCTAAAGAACGCTCGGCTTTAGAAGACTTAAAACGCAAGGCGGGTGTTGCGTTTCGCGGTGCCGCGCCTGGGCTTGTTTCGGGCGCTGGCTTTGCTGGGGGCGCTGCTTTAGGCGCTCAGGTCGGCCTTTTGGGCGGGCCTCTTGCTCCCGTAACGGTGCCCATTGCTGGCTTGATAGGTGGTTTGGGCGGCTCTTATCTTGCAAACAAACTTTCTAAAGATGCGGTGCAAAATAAATTAACAGAATTAGGGGTTCCTGAAGCGGAAACTAAAGGAGAGCGTCTATTACAAACTGGCGCGGAAACAGCCGCCAATGTTCTGACGCCCGTAGGCGCTGGAAGGGCTTTGTTAAAAGCAGGCGCTAAAGGCGCTGGTAATTTTCTTGCCGCCGCGCCGAAGACCCAGTTGTTAGCTGCTGAAGCCGGTGCGCTTACAAGTGAAGCGACTGGCGACGAGATGGCCGGATTAAAAGCTGGTATTGGGGTTCCTCTCGCGTTGGGTGCGCTTAGAAAATTTAAAGGTGCTGCGCCCACTAGAATTGAAATTAAAGATTCTTCTAAAACGCTTTACGATAAAGCATTTAAGTCAAATTTTTCAATTTCTGCGAATGATTTTGATACTTTGGCTGATGATTTGACCACCGCCGTAAAAGCCGAATACAGCCCTATTTTACATCCTCAAATAACTCCATTTCTTAATTACATAGAAGATCAAAAAAACTCTGGAAAAACTTTAAAAGAATTGGAACTTATTAGAAGAAGCATAAATAAAAAAACGGAGTCAGCTTTTAAAGCAAACGATCTTGATGCGGGTCGAGTTGGAAAAATTGCATTAAATAAAATTGATGAATTTTTTGAATCTCAACAAAATCCAGCAGTGAATTATTTGTTGGAAGCCAGGAATCTTGCTTCTAAAAATAAACGCATGTTGGCAATAGAAGAAATTCTTAGAGCATCTAAAGATGTCAACGATCCTAATTACATAATCATAAAATTTAGATCAATTATCAAAAATCCATCTAAATTTAATAAATACTCTCCAGATCAGCAAAAGATTATAAAAAGTATAGTAAGCAACCCCTTACAATCTTTGGGTGAATTATCTCCTTCTCTTTCTGGATTCGGTATAGCTAAGGGACCGGCCTTTGCTGCTGGTGCTATTTTTGACCCACTTCTCGGGGGGGCAATTGCGGCAACGTCTTTGACTGCCAATGTTCTGGCCAACAGACTTAGAAAACAAAAGATACAGGCTCTAATAGATTCTATAGCTGGCGGCGGTAAATTTGATGAAAACGTGCTTGCCGCGCCTGCAATAGCTGGCGCAAGAAGTGCGATTATGCCTGACGAACAAGAGCAGCCGCAGTCTGCGCTTGACGAGCAGGGACAGCCGCAGCCCGTGCCCGTAGGCACAGTTGGCTTTGACGCGCAGCCACTAGACACCGCGAACTTAAATCCCACATTTCAAAAAATGTTAAGAATTGAAAGTGCTACTGGGCAATTTGATAAAAAGGGCAAGACCGTCATATCCCCGATGGGGGCCGTTGGTGCTGCTCAAATTATGGAAGATACCGCGCCAGAAGCGGCTGCACTTGCTGGCTTGGAATATGATCGTGACCGTCTCTATGGAGATGAAGAATACAACAAGGCATTAGGTAGTGCTTATTACGAAATGCTCCTTAAAGAATTTGGCGACCCAATTCTTGCCGCCGCTGCGTACAACGGTGGCATTGGTATGTTAAAAATTGCGATTAAAAAATCAGAATCTTCGGGAAGGCCCTGGATTAATTTTGTTCCTTTAGAAACTAAAAAATACGTTGCCAAATTAATGCCAAGACAAGTTGTTTCTAATACCTACGCCTCCGGTGGCCCCGTTTACACGCACCCAGCCATTTCATCCATTCGCGCTAAACGCGCTGTAGGCAGAATGGCGTCATGAGTGACCTGCTCGTTGTTGAAGCCCGTCTGAACATGCACGAAGAAATTTGTGCTGAACGGTACGCCGACATCAAGAAGTCGTTTGAGCGTATTCACGCTGACCAAGAAAGGGTGTCAGGGCGCATGGACAAGATGGGCCTTTCTATCATTGGCCTATTGATGGCTATCGTAGGGTGGTTGCTTATTCATGGTGTGCCGTGGAAGGGCTAAGGGAAGACCTGATCGCTGACGAGGGCATACGGCTAAAACCGTATCTGTGCCCAGCCGGGAAGACCACCATTGGGGTTGGCCGTAACTTAGATGATGTCGGCATCACCGAAGACGAAGCTATGGAGATGCTTGAAAACGACATCGAGCGGGTGAAGTCCCAGCTTGCCAAGGCACTCCCCTGGCTGGAAACCAAGCCCCCAGGCGTTCAGCGCGCCATAGGGAACATGACGTTCCAAATGGGCCTGGGCGCGGTGCTGAAGTTCAAGAAGATGTTGGCCGCTATACAGGCCCGAGATTACAATGCGGCCCGTAGAGAAGCCCTGGACAGCGCGTGGGCCAAGCAGACGCCGCAACGTGCAAAGCGTGTAACTGATCTATTCAAGGAGGCTTAAATGGATACGACTAAATGGTATGCAAGCCGGGTTCTGTGGGTCAACCTCGTCGCCACCGTCGCCGCCCTGTCCGGTGTTCTCAAGCTCGACCTGGGATTGACGCCTGAAGTTCAGGCGACCGTGGTAACAGCCATCCTGGCGCTGGTTAATATCGGTCTGCGTTTTGTGACGACGACTCCTATCTCTAAATGATCGCGCTGATTAAGGCGGTCTTTGGGGCGCTTGGTGCCTTCTTCGGGTACTTCAGGGACCGCCAGTTAATCGACGCTGGCAAAGCGGAACAAGCCCTTGAAAACGCACAAGAAACGGTGGACGTCATTGCTAGGGTTGCTGTTCCTATTACCGATACTGACCGTAGGCGGGTGTGGGACCGTCTCCAAGCCAAGTACGGAACCAAGCCGGGTATGTCTGATGATACCAGCACCGGACCTAACAAGCCCAACTAGGTGGATGATGGACTACGCAGTCGTGTGGGCCGAGCGGCTGGGATGTGAAAATGAACAAGTTCCTTAATCCACTGAACAACATGAAGGCTGGCCGCGCCAAGGCTAGGGCTTATGCCGATGGCGGCGAAGTGAATATGTGGGGCGTGACCCCAGAAGAAACATTTGTGGGCAAGTTGATGGCCCAGCGCGGCAAGCCGTTAGAAGAACAACTCGCCCGCCCCACTACGATGGATGATCCGGCGATGGGGTTCGCGGGAACTACGGTTGGGAAGATTGGGAAAGGGGTAGCGGGAAAGATTTTGCAGAAGGTGGGTAAGTCCGGTCTGCCGATTGACGAGTCAAGCAGAATGGCGAGAGCTGATAAGGCGTATCCGCAAAATGTGTTTCATGGAACGCATGATGTTTTTAATGAATTTGACCCATCTATGGTCGATATTGGCGTTCACGTTGGAACGGCTCGACAGGCAGAAAACAGGTTAAAGAGCCTATCAAACCCATTTTCGTCAGGTCGTAGCAACACCGTTAGAACCGGCGCGAATATTATGCCACTAAAAACTAATTTTGGTAAATCTCTTGAGATGGAGGATGTTGGGAATTGGAAAGACAGCGAGGTTTTATCACGCGCTTTAGAGAAGAAAGGAATCAAAGTTGATGGTCTTGTTGACGAAGCCTCTGAAGTAAAATCTCAATACGAAGACGCCGATAATTGGCTTGATTCACCAGAAAACCGAAGAAATCTTGATGATTTAAACGCTGCCCTCCGTGAAAAAGGTTATGGGTCAATCAAATATAAGAATTTGGTGGAAAACGAATACGGCGAGCTAACCCAATTATTGCCTGCGGCGGAAAAACAGAGGGCGCTGATAAACTCAGAAGTTAGCCATATACAAGGCAAGGCGTATGAACGTATGCCGAAGCCGCCAGAAAATCCTAACAGCCCAACGGCTGACGCAGAAATGCGCGTGTTTCTAAATTCTAAAATGGAAAATTACTTACAGCCACATGAGGCAAAACGTATCGACGAATTGATAGCGCGTTCTCGGACGATTTCTGATGATCCTAAGAGTTATGATGACCCAAATAGTTACATTATTCTTGACACAGCAAAACTTCGCTCTCGTTTTGCTGAGTTTAATCCGGCGGAAGCCGCCTCTTCAGACATTGGCAAAGCCCACGGCGGCGCTGTCCGCAAGGCATTCGACGGCGCGGTTCACCAACGGGCGCTTGGTGCGAAACTGTTTGGCCGTTAAAACGGCACTTCATCATCAGCCATCTTCGCCATGCCCTCAACGTAGCCGGACACGATCACCTCGATAAGATCGGACCACTCCTTCTTGCGGCTGGGGTGTGGGTAAAAAAAGGGGGGTGAGCCTAAGCCCACCCCCGAGAGGTTACCCGTAAATTTTATCAACGTGCTTGGGCGGTTTACCAATGCCGTCATGCACTAAACCGACATACCGGATTAGCTTCAGCTTTCTATTGGTATCGTGGTCGAACACGCCTTCGTGGTCAGCCCACCAATGTTCCACCCCGTCGAGAGCGTATATTCTGACACCTGGGTTCTCCTTAATATCGAACAGGTGTTCCCAATCTTTCCGCACTTGTTTATGAAGCGCCGCAATCATCTTATCTTGATCTTCGCCTTCGACCCAGGACGACCCACCTCCGATTAAAGAGATGGCAAGGTAAGCGCGGGCGTCAGTCTTGGTCTTCACCTTGGCTTGTGCCATGATGTCTATTCCTTCTTCACAATGTCAAAGACCCCGGCGCGTCAACGCCGGGAGTCACTCCCGAATGGGCGCGACAAGAGAAGCATAGCAAGTGGGGTCCGCGCTTTTCGGCGGTTCGGGGCCAAGTGCCTCAAACAACGCACCTCGGCCTGAACAACTTTCCTTTTTTTGCGATTTGACTTGAGGCTCGTCGGGCTCAAGTGCTAGGTAAAATGCGGCTTTTCGAAATGTCGAGTCAATGAAACTGGGCTCAACTATTTTTTAAAACTAGGATTTTGAAAAAGTAATTAAAACGGCACCTCATCATCAGCCAGATTGTACATCCCCTCAAGGTAGCCAGATACGATCACCTCGATAAGATCGGACCACTCCTTCTGGCTGAACTCAGCCATATCGGTCTTCTTCAGCCAGCCAAGGTATTCTCCAGCGCGTTCGCTGGACATTTCCATAGCCTTCTTCTCGTTCGCGGTCGGGTCGATCATTCTATTCTCCATACATCTCATTGAACAAAAGTACTGCACCGGATCGGACAGGCCCTTAGCTCTAGGGTCAAACCGAAAGCCGCGCCTCTCCCGGCGGCACACGTGGCACACACCAAAGGTAGGTTGTGATTTCATCAAATTTACCATTGCGTTTAATTTTTATAGACTTCGGCGTTTCCAATTCGCGTTGCCGCGCAATGGCCTCCGCAACAGTCAGCGGAATTTGAGAACCGCCACGGCCCTTCCACCATGTCGCGGCCTTCTCAGCCGCGTATCCCTGATGCTCTAAGCAAACCCACTCGCTGTACCTCAAGAAGCCACAGTTATAAGTCACCTTGAGACTGTCAGGCTTACCGGGCTTGCGGTGGGTCGTGTACTTAACGCTATCGACATCAACCCAGTGCGTAGGACTGCCGCTCGATAGAACGGGCAGGTCACTAGCCTTGGACACAATCTTAATCTCGCGGGGGAACTCGTAGCCGCAGTCAGGGCATTGCATACAGGACAAATGCACAACGCTACGGCATTGGGGGCAGTTCTTTACCAACGGCCCGTCGCTCGGCTCGGTCTTCTCGCGGTGGTCCTTGTTCTTGACCCTGGCTTGATCTACCGGCCCGTGGCGCTGGATGTTACGAGCGAAGTCTAAGATCAGGCAGTCGTTCTTGCCCTCGGCTATACGCATACCCCGGCCAACGATCTGCACAAACAGCCCCGGTGACTTGGTGGGGCGCAGTACGGCAATCATGTCCACCTGGGGTGCGTTGAAGCCAGTGGTCAGCACGCCCATGGAACACAGCGCCCGCACTTCACCGCGTTTAAACGCTGCAATCGTTTCAGCGCGTTCGTCTTTCGGCGTGTCGCCAAAAATGGTGCGGCAATCAATGCCCTTTTCGTTCAGCATTTCCGACAGATGGAGACAATGGCTGACGCCAGACCCAAAGATCAGCCAATGGTTACGGTCCCGGCCCCACTCGATCATTTCTTCCACGGCGCGGCGGTTAATACCCTCTTCGTCCACCGCGTCTTGCAGTTCGGCTTGGATGAACTCACCGCCCCTGGTGTGGACGCCGCTGGTATCCAGTTCCAGCCGGGTATTCTTGGTAATCAGGTTGCACAGGTAGCCTTCTTTAATGGCATCCAGCACGCTGTACTCGTAGCAGATGTCATCAAACAGCGCCCCGTCGCCTGTGTGCAGCATCCCGCTATCCATGCGGTACGGCGTGGCCGTCAGCCCGATGATCTTCATGTGCGGGTTGGCTACGCGAAGGCTGTTAAGGAACTTCTGGTACATCGTGTTGACCTTGCGCGGTATCAAATGCGCCTCATCCACGATTACGAAATCAACCTTCTGGAACAGGTGGGCCTTGGCGTGTACGGATTGAATACCGCAGAACACAACGGCTGGAGTGTGCTGGCGCTTACCGATGCCAGCCGAATAGATACCAGCGTCGGCTTGCGGCCATTGGCGCATCATCTCGGCGTAGTTCTGGGCTATCAACTCCATAACGTGAGTGACAACCACAATCTTCATCTCGCCGTATTCGGCAATGGATTGGCGGCATATTTCGGACAGCACAAGGCTTTTGCCCGTGCCGGTGGGTAGAACGATCAGAGGGTTGGCCGAGTGGCCCTCGCCCTCGAACCACTCGAATACCGAATCAACCGCCTGTCGCTGGTAGGGTCGTAACTTCAGCATTTTGGTTCCTGATTGTTGTTCCGTTGTTGAGTTTGTATTCAATCCATCCGTCGCCCGCGTCCGTCTGCGTCCCCGGCATGAGGCCGGGGTTGTGCAGATGGTCTTTGCAGCCTGACTTCTGCACCTCTTTATCTAATTCCTTGTGGTGCAGTTCGCAAACCCATGTGCCGTGCTGGGTAGACGTTGAGTGTACGCAAGTGCGGCAGTTCATGGCCGGTGGCTTCTCGCCGTGGCAGTTGTCCGTGAACGGACACCACTTGCACTGGAACCATGACGCGCTTTCGGATATGCGCGGCGGGGGCTTGTCGGCGCTGATGATCTTATTGGCCCGCTCGATATAGTGGTTGGCCGCGTCGGGGTTATACGCCGTGAAGCACGCCGTTTCGTTGCGGCTACCGGGTGTGCAGACCGTCAGGTAGTGCCACTTGATATTGAAGTAGTGCATGTATAGCTGGGCCTGGGCGAAGTAGATTTCGTCCCATTCCAATAAGGCCAGCGTCTCGTCTTTGACCTTTAGCTTAATCAGCTTCTCAAACTTCTCGACGTTTACACACTTGTGTTCCCAAACGTGTCCCTCCTGCGAGTGTTCTAGCCCGAAGATGATGCCGTCCAGATGGCCGCGAATGTGGCCGTCTTCAAAACCGAATTGCTCACCGTTTTCCTGATGAGTATGCAGCGAGATACCATCAACCAGCCGCAAGCGGTCAGCCATCACTCCTTCGCTATGGTGCCCGTCCGCGATGGCCTTCAAGGACCTGGCAGACATCTTCTCTGAATCGACCCAATGGAACTGGTTCCATATACGCCGGTCACAGGCCGCGCCGATGGAAGACGCGCCGATGTATCCGCGCTGTTCTGAGACGTACTGCTGCTCCAGCGCATCGTTCATACGCATGAGCGTTTGGTCAGGGAGATTGATAGGAACCATTATATTCTTTTCAAAACCATGCAAGTCCGTGCATTAGAACTCACGATCCTTGCGTGCCTTACTTCACCAGTTCTTTGAACCATTTTATGTCTTGTCGCTGCCATAATAAGTGCCCCCCAGCAATTCTTATTGTGTGGGGGTCCGGCACCTGATTCTAGCACCAGCTTGCGAATGTCTTCTCCAATCCCCGTCCAGCCAATGGGGAGGTGCCAGATCACATACATGGCTCGGTCTTGCCATCCAGCGCCATTGTCTGCCACCAAAGCGATACCACCATCCCGGCGGCGCTTGGATTCTTCCTCGTCAAACATCGTTAGCTGACTGGGCTTGGTAACGGTAATTACTACCGTGGTCATCTTGTTATGATCTGTGGTCATGAAAAAACCGGGGGCATTACGCCCCCGGCTCCCTTTGCTATTTTTCCCAAGGCTTCTTCTTGGGAGCGTTGCCGCCACCAGCCGCCAGCGCGGCGGGGGCCGCTGCGGTCGGCGTGGTTGGCGTGTCTGACGGCGCGGCTTCGGTGATGGCGGAATAACGAAATCTGTTTTCGTCCTCGTTATTGTCGCTTCGTTTGCCCATGGTGACACTCACCTTGAAGGGGAGGTTGTGCAGCATGGCTGAGTTCGTGAACGGCTTGCCAAGCTGGTGAGTTGCGCGGAGCAAGTCTTTCACGGCGCGGTTTGCGATTTCTACAGTCTTTTCGTTCCTGTTTAAGACGTTCAGGTTCACAAAGAATTTACGACCAACACGCTCCCCGTCAATAATCGTAAATTCCAAACTGATGTATTTTCCAAGACCGTTTTTAGTGGCCTTGAAGTCGCTTTCCGTTATTTCAACGACGTAATCACCAACAGGCAACAGCACCGCGCCGGGGCGGTCGGTAACGGAATCGGCGTCGAAGTCGTATCCATGTAGTTCAGCCATAGTTATTATCCTTTTACCTTTTTAAGTTCTGTTGCGAAAGTTTCGTAGTCCAGTTTCATAGACTCTGGTAACGCCCACCGGGACTTGGCAACCCAGCCGGGGCGCTCTTGAGTGTGCAGGAAACGCTCACCAGCACCAACGGCACGGGTCTTCTTTTGGTTAAAGCCCACATCAGACTTCACGGTGTTTACACGGTAGTTCGCAAACATCAACAGATCACACCATTCGCTGATGAGGCTTGCGCCGCCCTTGTGAAGATCAAGTATGTAGCGGTCATAGGAATCCGCGAGTGGATCGTCGAACCTCTTCACCTGCGAATGTGCCAGCAAAATTACGCCCATGTTTTTTGCATTACGCAGTTCTTCAAGCATCCCTAAGATGTAATGCCAAAGGTCCACCGCAAACCCAAAGCCCTTACCAAAGCCGATCTCATCAATGCTGTTCACTTTATTGTTTGCAGCAACTTGTTTGAAGATCAGCTTCTCCAGCCAATCGGCACTATCAATCACGACAGTCGCGTAGTCGTGCTTGTCTTTACACAGACATTCCAGTGCTTCCATTACTTCGCCATATGACGTTGCCAAGGGAAACCGCGTGACGGTCAGAGCATCCAAACCTTCTTCAGTCTGGATGAAGACCGGCTTGTCAGCCTGTGCCGCGAAGCTGCTCTTGCCGACCCCATGAGAGCCATAGAGAACCATACGCGCCGGTTTGCCAGCACTTGTCGTGCGAAGGGATTGTAGATTGATTGCCATTTTAATTCTCGTTCCTAGTTACAGTTACGGATGTCTTTGCAGGCTCGACGGTCAGGGCCTTGCAAAAGAGTTTGTAGGTTTCTGGTTCGTTGCTTTCCAAATAGCGGAGTCCTTTCAAGTCTAGTTCGGGTTTGTATTTAACGGGGGAAATAGCGTCGGGGACACCCAACGCTTTCACCAACTCCCAATCAACCTTGCGATTGAGACGGCCAGTGAGCGTGACCTTGTAAGGTCCAATCTGGTGAGACTCGCTGCCTTCGATCTTGGAAGTGAGGAATGAGAGAAGCTCTTCCTCGATTTCAATGCGGCGCTTGTTGGCCGCAGTCTCTTCGTTCTTCGCGTCCATCCAGTCTGACGCAGCATCTTCAACAGTACGGTTGGCAAACATCTTTGGTTTAAAGTTCATGATTTCCTCGGTTGTTGGGGTTTTACGCTTTGACAAAAAGGAGATTGCCAAGCCGTTGCAGCTATGTCAAAGACTATTTTCTCTACAACGGAGATTTATATGAAGTTGAGAAAATGGCTTGATTTGCAAAATATCACGAACCGTGATTTTGCAAAGATGATTGAGGCTTCTGAGGCTGCGGTATCCCGATGGATGGCTACGGACGATGACAAGCGCATCCCTCGCGCAGCACATATGGCGTCTATCCAGAAGGCAACAGACGGAAAAGTGAAGGCGCAGGACTTTTATTCTTGAAAGTCGTGTCCTTCACCGTGCCGGGGCAACCTGTAGCGAAGGGCAGAGGGCGTGTGTCTATACGTGGTAGTCACGCTGTCGTTTACACGCCCGAGAAAACGCGCCGGTACGAGAATCAGGTGTCGGCGTATGCGGCTGAAGCAATGAGACACATGCCACCCATTGGCGGGCCGGTTGAAGTTGTTGTCGAGGCGTTTATGATGGTGCCCGCCTCATGGTCGCTAAAGAAGCGGTTATCGGCCATCGCGGGGCAAATCAAACCAGTCACGAAGCCGGACCTCGACAACATCGTTAAAGCATTGGACGGCATGAACGGCATCGTTGTCGTTGATGACGCGCAGATTGTTAAGCTGACAGCCACCAAGCATTATTCCGATATCCCGCAACTCATCGTCACCGTCACTGTCATAGGGCAAGAATGACTGACTTCAACACGACCGCTACCCGGCTCGTAGAGCGGGGGTACTCGGTCATTCCGATCATCCCCGGCGAGAAGCGTCCCGGCGAGTATAGGGGCGAACAGTGGGTTGGTATGTCCAAATGGCAGCGGTTTTGCGATAAGACCGCCAGCAAATTTCATTTGGATACGTGGGCTGGTTGGCCCAACCCGTCGATCTGTCTGGCGCTGGGACGCGCCAGCAATGTCACCGCTATCGACTTTGATTACGGTGCGCCGGAAGTGCGGGCCGCGTTGGAGGCGTGTCTGCCCCCGTCCCCGGTTAAAAAGGTCGGCGCGAAGGGGTACACCGCCTTCTACCGGGGCGTTGCGTTGGTGTCCAAGAAGTACCTGCTGGACGGCGTTTCGGTCATCGAGGTGCTGGCCCAGGGCAAGCAGACTGTATTGCCGCCCAGCGTGCATCCCGAGGGCATGGCCTACAGATGGCTGACGCCCGATACCCTGGAAGACCTTACGGCGTCCGAGTTGCCAGAGCTTCCCCAAGACATACACGATAGAATTGCAAAAGCCCTGGAGCCATTTCAAGTCAAAGTTGAAAAACAGGCCGTTAATGGTAAAGCTATCCATACCCCTCACTCCGGCGACAATGATAGCTTTTGGCGTGATATCAATGATACCGCGTTGTTAAATCTAGATAGTTGGGTTCTCAGGTTGATCCCAGACGCCAAGCGCGGCGCGAATCGAGGATACAGGGCCATTGCCCATTGGCGGGACGGTGATGATTTCAATATTGGCATTACCCCTGAAGGCATACAGGACTTCGCCCGCGAACCGGGCGGTATGACGGCCATAGACTTGGTTATGGCCGTGACCGGCTCCACCATGGACGGGGCCACGACATGGCTACAGGACGCCCTAGGGATGCGCCAGGAGGCCGTTTTCGACGCCAAGGTGTTTGAGCCACCTCCCGCCAAGATTAAGCCCACAGCGCCCTGGAAGAAGGTTGAGCCGGTAGCGGCGTTTAAACGTAAGTCCGGCACCCCAGCGGCCAAGGGTGCTGTCGGCAATCTGACGGCATACATCAATGAAACGTCGATCCGCCCCCAGCCGGTGTTGGCCCTGGCGGCGGCACTGTGCGCCATTGGCACCCTGGCTGGCCGCAAGTACCGCAGCCCGTCCAATCTGCGGACCAATCTGTTCGCCATCAGCCTCGCGGACTCCGGGGCCGGGAAGAACCATAGCCGCCAGATCATAGACCGCATCTTTAGTGACTTCCTGGGGGCCGATAAGAAGATCGGCGGGTCCAAGATTGCCTCCGGCTCGGGCTTGTTGAGCGCCCTGCACCGCAGCCCGTCCATCCTGTTCCAGATCGACGAGTTCGGGATGTTCTTGGGCGCGATGCTCGATAAGCGCGGCCCAAAGCATTTGATCGAAATTATGTCGCACATGACTGAGTTGTTCACTTCCTCAAACCTGACGTACCACGGCATCGAGTACGCTGACCAAAAGGTTCGTCCCCGGCAGGAGATTATTCAGCCGTGTCTATCGGTTTACGGCACTACGGTCCCCAGCCACTTCTGGAAGGCGCTGGAATCCAGCAACGCGGTGGATGGTTCTCTAGCCCGGTTCTTGATCTTTGAGTCGGAGGAAAATTACCCCGACGATCAGAACGCGCCGGAGAAAGACCCACCCGCTGATTTGATTAGTCTGCTCAAAAGAATAAACGAAGGGATCGGCGGTCTATCGTCTCTGCTAGATGGCGGTCATACGCCGGAGTTGATGCACGTTTCGTATGACGATGCGGCCACCAAGATGATTAAATACATGAAGCTGGACACGACAAAGAAGCTAAGGACTTTAGAGGGAACGCCGTTTACATCGTTCTGGGCGCGGCGCGACGAATTAACAATCAAAGTCGCCATGATCCATGCCATTGGGTGTGATCCCGAGAATCCGATTATCAACACCTACGATGTAGAGTTCGCCCGCGCCATTGTAGATCGGTCAATCAATCAGCTAGTTGACGGTGTTGAACGCTACGTTAGCGACAACACCGCCGAAAACTATAGCAAGCGCGTGATTGAGATAGTGCGTAAGGCTGGTGGGTCTATGCAATCGTCAGCCCTGTGCCGCAAAACGCAATTCCTGGGCCGTGACCGCGATGCGGTGATGAAGGGGTTGATTGCGGCGGAGGTGTTGGTTGAGGTTATCACCGCCGCCGCTGGCGCGTCCGGTAGACCGAAAGTTACCTACCGCCTGAAAGACGCCGCGCCGTTTTAGTGAGTATACTTCTGGATCATCTCAGCTTGCGCGGCGGGGAAGCGTGTAAACACTTCCAGCAGCCGTATGACACCGCCATGCGGCTCGGTCGTGCCGGAGAGATAGCGGTAGATGGTCCGCAAGTCGCAGCCAAACACGGCGGCGGTTTGCTCACGGGTTAAACCGTTGGCCTTGCACCATGCCGAGAATTTCTTTTGTTCCGGCGTAAGTTTCATCTTCTGATTATTCACAGCTTATTTCCTTATACAAATTCGCGTTAGGTCCGCACGCGCCAAGGGCGTCTCGACATTCTGAGGTTGTTGATTTGTTAGCGCCGGGGTGGCCGCAAAGTCCCAGTTCGTGCACCGGCCAGACTGCGTATACGCATTGAAAGCAGTACAAAATACGCTGGTTAGTGACGCTCATGTGAACCACCACTCACCATCCACGATGCGACCGGCAACGGTGACCACCGTGCCGATGCACATGAGCAGACCCGCTGCGTAGATCGTCCATTGCGCTTCGTTGCTGACGAGGCCAATGCGGTAGGCCACCCCGGCCAGCCATTGAGACACGCCGACGAAAACCAACGTCGTGACCATGATTAAAAAGATGGCAAAGCACAGCGCGCCGATTGATTGCAGGTCGTGTTTCATGGTCCTACGTCCCCGTGGGTGGGGTGAGGGCCTTTGATGGCAAAATATCAAGCCCAAGGGCCTTCGCGCAGTCGTCCAAAGTCTCAAGGTGTTCG
>Ga0181356_1000211_pt1 | contig 24759 bp, 52 predicted proteins | sample Fa13VDMM110SN_FD_130104 | JGI IMG/M metagenome (GOLD analysis project Ga0181356, IMG submission 130104) | Freshwater viral communities from Lake Michigan, USA - Fa13.VD.MM110.S.N | ecosystem: Environmental > Aquatic > Freshwater > Lake | place: USA: Michigan | collected 2013-09-24 | reverse complement strand
GATTCGAACCCACACTTTATTGATTTTGAGTCAATTGACTCTGCCGTTGGTCTACGGCCCCAAGCTTCCCCAGTCGCATTGGGGTATCATTTACATCATATAATCGGCAATAATATCTAGCAATTCTTCTTTTGTGATTTCTTGTTCTGGCTTAAACAATCCATCATTTTTAATAATATTATGCATAATTGCCTCAAGACGCTTTTTAACAACAGGATATTTGTTCTTAAATGTTATTGCTACTCCACGATCACGCGTGTCTAGTCTATCTGAATGAACCCCAGAGTCTCCTTCAAAACAGCCCTCAATTAGCACTAGTTCTTTAGATGAAAAATATCGATTAAGTGGAGAGCTTTTTAGATTTTCAAAACAATCATAAACCTCTTCACCGTTATCAAATTCTACACCATTAAATAGATTAACTGATGAAACAAAAATTGATCCTAGAGCGCAAACCCTACAGTTTTTTACCTTCTTGGTGTAGTCCTGTGCGGGAAATGGCATTAAACGACAAGTATCATCGCTTTCAAGATACCGCTCTACTCCATCAGAAACGATTTCTTCTAGTGATCCCATCTTTGGATCTTCCATCCACACGCCAACCTGTGGAATAATCTTCCTGGTCTTGATCTGTGAAATAACATCCTTGGCAATGGCAACACGCATTTGATTCTTTGTTAGTGTCTTCTTCTTTGTCTTAGTCTTGGTCTTCGTTTTAGTAGCCATTTTTATCCTTATAGTGTCTTTGAGCAATAATCGTACATGGCAATTCCGCTTGCCGTGCCGACATTTAAACTTCTTACTGAACCGTACTGCTGAATATAGATTTTATCGTGGCAAATATCAAGAACTTCTTTTGGAATTCCAACTTGTTCTTGTCCAAATACCATCAGTACGTGTTCGTTTTTGGGCCAACAATAATCGTTGACTGAAAAGGAATCTTTAACATTATCCACCCCAACGACTCTTAAATATTTGTGAATCCTGTAGAGATTTTTAATTTCTTTCTTTAGATCGTCAATTTCTTTTACATGTTTGAAATTTGTATAAATGTGGGTTCCAACTGTACCACGGCGATCATATCTTTTATTTCCGTATACAAGAACCTCCTTCGCAAGAAAGGCGTTGGAATTTCGCACTACTGTCGCAATATTAAAGTCATTAAGTAGGTTACAACACAACACGCTAAAATTATTTCTGCGCGTGTCAAGATCAGTCATTATTGCTTCATGCGTCCAATACCTGTAGTGGTCGATTATGTTGCGAGTTTCCGTTGTTTGTGTATGCATAAAGTTTCCTGTGCGAAATGAGAGCCTGATCTTTCATCTTCGTTTCAAGCATTACATCGTAATCGATTGTGTCACTAAGCGTTGGTATCTCATTGATAGCCCAGTTACTGTGCGCTTGAGGTCGGTTGTCGTCTCTACTCTCTGAGTAATGAACCTTCGGTACTTCGCAAAAACCACCCCATGTTCTAAATGCCATATCTGCAGCTTCAATCAGAGATTCTTGATTGCAAAACTTGTGATGGTGAATGTCAAGAACTAATTTGACTGTGCAATATTTTGCGATCATCTTAAACAAATCGCTCATGCTCCACATGCTTGCTTTGTCATCATTCTCTAGTGTAAGTCGGCGTTTAATACGGTCATCAAGCTTGCAAAACGATGACAAGAAGCGGCCAGAGGTAGCATGTTTATTTTCGTAAACACCACCAACATGGATGTTAATGGCAAACTCATCGCCATAACCAAGCAAGTCACCAATTAAACTATGCATTTCAAGGCACTTGATGCTTTTTGCTACAATCTCTTGATCAGGTGACGATATGCAAGTATATGGTCCTGGATGACAAGACAGGCGCATATTGTTTGCCTTAGCAAATTCCCCAGCCTCTTTCATATACCAGCGTATCAAAACAGCTTGTTGCGGCCTGAGATCATCAAGAGAGTAGCCAATCGTAGGATGATCCATAAATGGAAAAATCCCGCTTCCGATTCGGAAGAACTTTATATCATTGTCTTTGTTCCACTTGAGAATCTTGATTAAATCAGCGCAGTTTTGAACTGCTAGCTCACTAGCTCGCTCTTTATTAAAATTGGACAGGCGCAATGTCCTGTCCGTAAAAATCCTGTCTTTCTTTGGTGTGCCTTCGCTGTTTAGCGAAAGATTTTGACATGCATATCCAAAATTTCTAAGCGTCATGAAATAGCCCTTGATACATTTGAAGATCAATAAAGTCGTTATTTATTATTTGTAGTTTAATTGAGCCTTCCCATAAAAGTTGAATTTCTTCATTTGTTTCACGATTACATCTGCTACCAATCTCATCAAACTCGCAAAAATAATCAAGTGCGTTTATTTTAGGATAACCCAAAATGTCATCGCCATGAATATTATATATCCATCTGTGGTGGGAATATCCGCGCCAAGGGCCTTCTCGTCTCTTGAGTTCGGCGTATTTAGATGGCATTGCAATAAATCCAGCCTTACAAAGCTGTGACATTGCCATGCACGCAAATCCAGGAGATGCTATATCCTCTAGAACATGAGAGCAAATAGCAAAATCAAATGGTCCATTTATTACAACATCATCTTTAATTCTTTGCCAAACACTAGGATGCGATATATTACCAAAAAAACCAATCTTGTTATGGAGTAGTTTATTTTGTTCTGTTGGTTGAACTAGATCGACGTAGTGTGTAGTAAAAGGAAAAGCCCAGTTGTCTTGAGAATGACTGGCTCCAATATCAATAACACGAGAATACCTGGATTCTTGTAAATGTTTTACTACAAGATCTCGATTCCACATCTTTGTATAGATTGGTTTATTTAGCATATATGTTTTTTACCTCATACATATCCTTATGGACGGTATGATTTTTTCTGAAAGACTCAGCTTCTTTTTCTGTTTCCCATACAGCAATTTCATTTCTAGATTCCATCATCCAGTCTTTACTTGCTTTACACCAAAGCCCCCATTGGTCACGGGATTTCTTCAATTGTGTGTGAGGCGTCAAGTCGAATCTCCTTGTTTTCAGGCATGATACAAACGTCTAGATCAACAAAGGTAACTTTGTCGCTCCACGACATCTTTACTGTGTAATCATCACAATTCTCAATGACGACTTGATGACGAAACTCATCATAATATGCATTAGGCTCTTGTTCGTTAGATGAGCATGAACAAATAAGTGCAGTAGCAAACAACAGTATTTTTTTCATAATGCCTCCAGTAGGGATCGAACCTACGACCTATCGGTTAAAAGCCGAATGCTCTACCATCTGAGCTATAGAGGCGTAATGCGTAGTCCCAGTGCTGCCCTGGTTTGAGCCGATTATAAGTCGGCCTGCGAAGCTGTCCGCCCACTACGCGAAAGTACTTATTTTAGCTGCTCTCCTCAGGACTTTCTTCCTTAGTGAGCACGATTTTGCTTTTTTTGTTGTTTACGTGCCCCGTGGAATTAGTCATAAAGTAATTGGACTTTTGTCGATCATCATCATGACCAAGACGGTAATTGATTTGATCAATGCCCATACTTGTAATTTTTTCTTTATTAAGCATAGAAACAATCGCCAAAGAAAAATCTCTAGCGTCGTTTTCGTTAAACGGCATTGGGATGTCGATATGTAATCTGTACATTACTTTTGCTGTGTTACAAAAGATACTGTGATTGGACCAACACGAGATTCAAACATACCATTAGTGTTTGAGATGTTTAGACCCCAAACAAAAGGCCAAACTTGAATTGTGGAAGCAACCAAATTGTTACCAAAACCAATACCAAAATTAAAGGTTCCCAAATGCTGCATAAACTTGTTAATTGTTTTGATCATTTTCCATTTCCTTAGTTAGTTCGTCAATTTCTTCTTCTGAGGACACAACGTCTTTGACCGCTTGCGCTGTTGCATTTACCATTTCAGTTTGCTCATCAGCATTAGAAACTCCTGCAACTTCAGCGAGGGTTGCTTTTGTAAAAGCAACTAGTTGTTTAATTTTTCCACCTATTGGGGCGTAATTTCCAGTTCCATCTTCATCTTTGTGAAGACCTTTTGGGCAATTAGATTTCGGCATCCATAGTCGTGGGCTATAATCTTTTTCAACCTCAACAGTAGGATCGTAAAGCGCTGCAAGATCTCTAGTTCCACAACCACAAGAGCCACAAAACATTTTACCATCACGTGGTCTTTTTTGAACTTGATCACATCCTTCGCAAGCTTTTCTTCTCTCTTGATAAACTTCAAGAGATACACAGCCGTTTTTCATTAAACCAGAAAAAGACTGTAGAAGTTGCGTTGCTTTAGTGATACTAAATTTGGTGTCTTCTGACATGACAGTTTATTTTAGCAACTAGAGCACGGTTTTAACAATGACCAAAGAAAGAATTTATTTACTTCAAAAATATTTAAGCCGCCATAAATAGGTGCTGGTCCAGTGAAGCAATTAATTGTGATTGGAAATGTGTTAGCAGGAACACCGCAAACTGAAACGTTTGGAGCAACACCTATGCTTAGGCTTGCTTGCCAGGCAAACATGTTTCTGTCGCCCATATAGATAATGTATCCCTTTTCAATTTTTTCGTACGCAAAAGGTCTCAAAACTGCACTAGTAGTATTGCATGTATTTGTGCCCAAGTTATTATATGTTGCGGAAATATTAGATGTCAGCGAAACTCCACCGGAAGAATGACCAACGCCGAATGCAGATAGCCAGTGTTCGCTTGCATCTTCAGAAGATTTAAAAATTTCACCGTCAAGATCCCCAGATGGTACTGATACTCTTCCTGTCCAATATCTTCCTATTGTACTACCAGCACAAGAACAACCAAGACCTCCTTGTGAGCAGAGCAAATTGTCTGCTGGTGTAGCGTCTGAAAGAATCGTAAGACCAGTTGAAACTCCACCTCTACAAGCAGTGAAAGTTCCGTTCATTGTATTAATAACTGATTGCACGACAATTGCCGCGTTGCCAATTTGTCCGCGAGACGATGTGTCCCCAATGGCAACAACTTTTCCACCGTTTTTAACGTATTCATTAAGCTTTACATTGAGGGCTGCGACGCTTCCTGTTCCAAGATAGTTATTATATGATGGGTAAAGCGATTGGGTTTGTGATACGCCTGAAGCAAGCCTCACAACACCAAAGAAAACAACAGAACAAGAATTAAGTGCCTCAATGCTGTCAACACGAATAACATTGGCTTTCCCCTCGTACATCGTTTCAAAGTCTGTTTTGCATGGAGCCGAAGCAGAACCTTCAAAGGTTGTTGAATCTGTAAGAATTCCAATGTTGTTGCAGCAGCAAACCCTATGATTGCTCATTTCAGTATATACACCTACATATTGTGGGTGTGAACAACTTGAAATTAAACAACCAAGACTAATAATGATTGGCTTAATCATCAATTCCACTCGCGTAAAGACCTGATGTGGTAAAATAAACAGACTCAGCGTAATGGACAGCCCTGTGTGGATTGTCCTTAATATGGAAAAATGCCATCTTATATGGGTCGTATGTAATCTTTACTGCGTGTGGCGGAAGCTCGTAATCATCAGGCATTGTCTTGAAAATTCCGCGAACACCAGCGTGAACATTCTTTTGGTTGGTTTGCAGAACCCTTGTCCTGCCAGCCTGTGAAACTTTTAGATTTGCGTTTTTGATAATAAACCCATGCGGATAGTGCGTAAGAACACGCTTATGCTTCTCTCCGCGAATTGAAAAGCAGTTTTTATGAAGGTTTCGATACACAAAAACAAGAACATCATCAATGGGCAAAGTCAGTGTCATGGTCAACTCCAAGCTCGATTGTTAGAACCAGGTGCGCAACTTGACTCATTTCAACAGGTGTGTCGCCGTAGTGCTTCATCACCCAATCAAAAATATCTTTTACCGATGAAAAATAATGATTTTCTCCACCAATAAAAGGGTCACCAACCATAAGAACGTATTTACCATCTCTATCATAATCAATTTGAAGCGATTTTTCTGCATTAAGCATATTCGTACCATCCGTTGTCTGTGCTGTAAATAACCCGTCTAATTTCTGGACACGCCAAGATTAACTGTTGGCATGATTTGCATGGCTTTGAGTTTCTAAGAATAGGAACCCTTTCAGATAGTGATGATGAGCTAAGTCTAATATTTACTAGAGTTGCATTATAAAATTCGTTTGACTTCTTTGCTTTCAAAATAGCCGAAAGCTCTGAGTGCATTGTTCCAAATCTACAATTAAACTTAAGAGCTAGTGGATGTGTTTGCATACTTCTATTCACACCAAGCGCAATAATTTTACTTCGTCGCAAAACAAAAGAAACATGCTTAGAGTCAGAGTCAATATCTTCAATAAGAGACATTGAAATATCAGCGCATTTTGTCAGCCTTGAAATCATAGCAGGATCAAGGAGAAGAGATCCTTTTGACTGTTTGTCGCAATTGTGCCCATCAGAAGTCAATTCACTTTGCGTCTGACGGATCGTACTCGTCGTTGTTATCTGGATCATCGTTAATAAACTCGTAATCGCTTTCTGTTTCGCCAACGCTCTTAAGTCTGTAATTTTCCCATACTGGTGCAGAAGAACAATTCCATTCGCATAAAAGCTGACGCATTACATTGATCTTAGTCTCCATTTCAAATAGCAATTTAATAACCTCATTTGTGTTTGCAAAATTAATGTTGAACTTTTTAAGATCAATTGTGTTGTCTTCACTCATGAATTATCCTTTTACAAATTGCAATCCAACGATTACATTGTTTTCAATTACCGCTGCAGCAAGCCACGTTTTATTTCCAATTTTTATACGCTTTTCACTAATGTAATCTGCAACATTGGCTGTAATCCATGTTCCGTCTGGCAGATTAAATCTAGAATCTTTAGAGATATTGGTCTTGTACCATATCCCATCCATTGACATCAGGTGTCTTAGATAACTCATTATAGAACCGTTCCCCACTGTTCAGCCATCGCCTTAGCGATTCCTGGAAATGTTTTTGATCTCATCTTTGCTCTTTCAAAAGGGGGAAGCTTGAATGCATCAGCATACCACTTTGGCATTGTCTTTCCACTTTTGTATTTCACAACCTCCCCTGCTGAAACAATATTAGTTGGCTTCAACAATGGAAGATTCTTAAGCCATAGACAAGTCTTCTTGCTAAACGAGTCGCCAAATTGATATGGCTGAATGATTTGATCTGGCTTTCGCCAAACACTAGACATCACACCAACTGGATTCTCAATGGCAATCTTGTCACACTTTGCTGTGGCAAAAACCATAAAGAAATCAATACCTTGCTGTTGTCGCCCATCCTTTCTTTTCTGCTCAAACCATGCAGCACCAGAAACAGCTAGATGCGTACACGGAGGAAAGGCAATAATCATATCCCAATCCTGATCAAGAAGTGGTAGAACATCTTGCTGCAAATGCCATTCTGGATTTGATCCGCTGCAAGGAGCAATATCACAGGAGAAGGCTTCATGACCAAGAAGCCTAAATTCCTTTGTTACCGCCTGACTCTCTTCACAAGCCAAAAGAATTTTTGCCATTATAAACCCCTTCTGTTATTAAATTCCTATTGAAGGATCTAGAGATATCATCATGTAATATCCTAGCGCAAGATAACTAAACACAAATATAGATATCATAAATACGACCCATATAATGTCTAGTATTTCTAGTAGTTCACTTTTATTTATTTTGTACTTTACCATCCGATGAAAGGCTCTTTTTTCTGAAGCTCAACAAAGTATTCTTTTTCTGGAAAAGTTTTTGATGCTGATGATATTGCCTTTTTCAAACCACAATCATCTAAAACCATTTCGCAATACACAGCTTCTTTTCTTTCGCTGATCTTGCGATATACGACAAACCAGGCAGGATACTTTCTTTTTTTCATAAAAATCTGGCTAGGGTTTTATCCCCAACCAGACCAATTATAGTTTTTATCCAAGACTTCTTGAATACGATGCTTTTTCAATTGGGCAAACGCGTTCTTCAATCAACGACTTAAGTTTCTTTGCCTCGTCTTTTGTTCCATTAAACAAAACCCAAAACTCGTCGTGTCCTGGAACAACACCTAGATTAAATTCTGGAAGCTCTCTTGTTACTGTTACACAAAAACCATCCATATCCACCGCATTAATTCTAAACTTATGGTAAGACATTAGTCTTCCTTAATTTCAAAAACAATGTAAGAATTTTCAGGGAGAGCACTGAGATCACACTCATCGTCAAGAATGCGTTGCTTTAGGCGGGTCGAATCCTTCTTTCTAAAAAGTTCGACATTACAAAAGTGATCTTCGTCTTCACGATATGCATAAAATGAATTGTCAATACGCTGAATAACTAGAAAGCTCTTCATACTGTTTCCGTTCTTATGAGGAGTTTGGGGGACCTAGATACGCTCTAGATCCCCCATTGACTCCAGTTGCTATTTAAATCAGACGAGGGCAAGAGCAGAATTAAATGCCTCGCGCTTCTTGACCGCACCAGAAGACATCAGAACGCTGTACATCCTGTTGTTGGCGCGATCTGAATCATCAGTGCCCTTGGTGCTGCGCTGGTGATCCACAAAGCGAGTAACGGCATTAAAAGCAGCCCAGGCAGTGCCTTCGATCTGAGCAAACTCAGTCTCAACCCAATTATTGTAAATCTGTTCACGCATATTTTCAGTGCGAGTATTGTTCTTGGCGTTCTCATTATCAGGGAACAGTGACTCAATGTAAGACTTGAGTTCTGTCTTGTTGATATTACGCTTTGCTAGTGCGTTCATCTGTTCGCCGTATTCCTCAATTTGATTATTGACAATACCAAGACGCTCACGGGCAAGATCAACCTTCATTGACATATTCTTGGTGTGGCGCATCTTAATACCGCGCTCAATTGAGAAACCATTGATTGCGAGACTAAAGGTGTTATTGCAAACTACACGAACAAGCGTTGGCATCATAGTGACACTCATGCTTCCATCGTGAGAAGTAGCAAGCATCACATAAGAGTTGGTAACATCATCAGTCTTGCCAACACGGAGTTCAGCAGGAAGCTTGGCAAGAATCCAAACAATCTTTCCACCGTGGATTGCTCCTGCGGTTTCATAGATTGCAAGCTTCTCGCCAACAACACCATCAAAGAACTCGAACGCTTCACTGTTCTGGAAAATCTTATAGTTCTTTCCGACAACACCAAGCACTGCATTGGTATCACCACGAACAACCGCAAAATTTTCAGGAACATCAATCTTGTTACCATCTCCATCAATCGTCCAAAGCGGAGTCTTAAAGAGTGAGTAATCAAGACCAGCATACTTGATTGCATCTGCAGATGTTGCAGCGTCTTCCTGGATCACAGTCCCAAGACCGTGCCACGGAACCATTCCGCGAGAAGAGAACATAGCAGCCTTACCAGTCGTCATGTCCAGCTTATGGCATTCGTTCATTTCAGTGTCCTTGATGTTAAGGGGGAGGCGAAATAGCAACGCGCTACTCATCCTCCCCCATACCAAAGTATTCTAGCAATTATTTTGTTGTTTGTCTGTGGTGTTTTCAGTAATTGTAGTAGTGATAGTTATTATCGGATGGCTTGGGTGGATTATTGCAGCAGTCACTGCCACAGCAATCATCTTCATCATCACTATCATCTTCCCATGAGAAGTCCGTTCCATCTACAGAATAGCAGGCATTGTTAAGCTGCTCCTTGAACTCAGAGAGAACAAGGTATTCGCAGCAACGCAGCTTACGGCTATCTTCGGATGGAACAGATACAACATCTCGCGGATTGATCTTGACAATCAAGAACTTAGAATCACCTTGTCCATATCCACGAACATAATCAAGGCTACCAGCATGCAAGCCAGCAGAGCATCCACGGGTGCAGTCATCGTCAACATTTGGACGCGACATTGAAACACGAGTCCCAATGCCGTTGTAAAACTTACCGCTGAAGATATCGTAGTAGTCACTACGAACAGCCTTGTAAGCCAGGAAGTGACCGTCTTCAGTAATCGGAAGACCCTCGTGTTCAAGGAACTCGTAAAGCTCATTACGAGAACGATAAGATGGGTTTGCCATCATGTTCTCAATGAAGCGAATGAGCGGCTCAAACGGGAGATCCTCACGCATGAATTGGAACACACGATCAACAATCAGACCGTGCATTGGCTCATCCTTGTAGTAGAGGGTTCCGTTAGCAACGCGAACACCATTGCTAGAGACGTAAGTACGAACAGCCTCTTCGACATTGATGAGCTTATGAAGCGAGGGCCAGTCACGAGAGCGAATTGCTTCGCGGCACTTCTGGAAATTAGGATGATCGGAATTGATCACCTTCGGTGCTTCGCCAGAGAAGACAACGGTCATGCTGAGATCGGTGCAGATGATAGATGGAGTGTTCATTGTAGTGGTTCCTTTGGGTTCAGAGCTTGACGATATAATCAATGATTTGGTTGTTGGTTTTGTTGTTACGATCAAAGCTACGAATCATCGAAAGCAGTGGGTATTGTTTTTCGAGGTTGTGAGTTAGTTCAGACTTAAGACTAGCAGCGTCTTCATTTTCAACGCTGATACCTTCAGCGAATGATGGAAACCATCGTGAAAGTTCCTTGATGTTATCATAGCAACTACTCTTGGACTTGCTCTTGTTTTCCTCCATAAATTTCTTGACATTTTCCCAAAGGCCGATAATCTTCAGAATATCTGGCTTGTTTGTAAATTCGTCTCTACGACTAGCGAGAACATCAAGCATGTTTTTGCTGAAAACGCCCATACCATAGTATGAGTTAAGTTCTTCCCATACATCATTAACGCTCTTGAATTGCACAAAAGATTTAACGAGTTGGTTTCCCTTGAGCTTTTCTTGCATGTAAGACATCACATCTGTCCACTTGTCATCAAAGCCTTCAGTTTCACTAACCTTAAAAACAGGAATCTTGGTGATATCTAGAGTGTCTCCAGTAACTTTGTTGAACGCCTTGATGATTGAGGCGAACTCCTTTGCGTTCAGCCTTGCGCCCAACAAACGAACAAAAAAGTGATCAGACTTGATGTACAAGCCGCCAAGCTTCTTGTCGCATTGCCCAGCATTAAAATTCTCTGATTGAGTTCCATAGCCCTTAAGATTCTTTTCCTCCCTGATAAAGAAGCAATTCTGCAATCTCTGACCCTTCTGTCGTGGGCCTCGAATTACCTTTGGTGCTTCGGGAAGAACGCTTGCGTTTCTGAAGAGTGATGAACTTAGATGATTAAGTTTCAGCCAATCGTTAGATTGTGTGATTGTACCGGTGACAGGATCCTTGCAATCAAAGAAACTGATAAGCACATAATGCTTGTTCATTGTCTTCGCATGATGTGTCATCTTAGCATAATTGCCACGCTGACCATCGTGATAGAAGATCTCATCGACACCACGATAATTTGTCTTATCAAGAAAGATCTGATGTACAATTTCGCTCTTTCCATTTGGATTGTAAAGACGGGCAGAGCAGAAGTTTGTATTGATGTCAAGATTTGGAGAACTGATGCTGACACCATTCCACTTAATCTTTCCATTAATGATATAGCTAAGGTGACGGTTGTATGAAGCGTAAGTACGACGAGCCTCAATAATGTTGGCACAAGACTTAATCTTTGCTTCAGCATTGGCTGTAATCTCAGCCTCAATCTTCTTTACACGATTAAGAATCGCCTTTTTAGTAGCGTCATTATACTCAAGCTCTTCGCGGTTTGCAGAAATACTCAGCTCACCAATAGAAAACTCAATGCAGATTGGTGTAGTAAGAGCATTTATGTTATGACTGCCGTTGGTCAAGGTCTGGACATTGATTGGGTAACCAATATTTCCCATGATAGCGACAGCCGCTCTAGTGTCATATTGACCGCTTTGTTCTTCGTAAATAGTCCATCCACTTCCAGAAATCAGCTGCTTCTGATCACTCTGAAATACCAGGTTGCTGATGTTAACAACATTTGGCTTTACCTTGAAATACTTTACAGCCCGAACAATTTCGCGCTCAAACGAACTGATGTCTGAGATGTTTACAGGAATAACAATTTCAATTCCGCTTTCTTCGGTCGTTTCAGATTCAGAGATCTTTGCAATCGAACCAAGACGGGTCTCGTCAATATACGCTGTATATGTGTGCTTACGACCATCCTTGTAAGAAACGATCGTGAAAGAATCTCCATATGCAAAGCCACTCTTTGATCCAAGGCCAAGCTGACCAGTATATTCATTGCTGTTACGCTTGGTGCTGCGGCCATACATACAGTAAACATTGCGAATCTCATCTTCGCTTAGTCCACGACCATAATCACGAACCTTGAACTGCGGACTCATACGAGTTGGGGCGGTGATCGTAACTGGTCGATCACGCATTTGATTTTCGACATTGGCATCTGCTGCATTTGTCGAATACTCACGGACAACCGCCGCAATCTTGTTGGAATACAGCTTACTGCGAAGAATGTCAAAGATGTAAACTAGGTCTTCACTTGACGAAATGCCAAACTTAGACTCTGTGAATGAACCAAAACGTTCAACGGTTGGGGGTGTGATATTTGAGATCATGCTTTTCTAAAAGTTTCATCTTGCGATAAAGGTTCAATATTAACGGATGCTATTTTTTTACCAACGTCTTGAATTGTTTTATACTTGACAGACTGCGCATCTGCTTCGACTTCGTCTAAAACAGATTCAATTACTTCAGTCTGAACACCAAAAGACACAGATATTCTAGCCGATTCTATGGCAGCAGATCTGAAAGAAGTAAATGTTTTTGCTGCACCAACAGCAGAAAATGTGTTTCCGTTCCAGAAAAGCCCTAATGATTTATCGGACTTTATTTGACGTATTTGCAATGCCATGATTGTAATACACTAGAGATGCTTCCTAATTACCTCTGTCATTTCTACAGTTACGTTCTTAAACTCCTCAAAGCTTGCCTCAGGATTTACAAGTCTATTACCATAACTAGTGCAAAGCTTAAAGTGCGTTACGGGATCATTCTTGGTTTCGCTATTGAGCCAAAGAGAACATCGCAAAATTGTTGAGGTGTTATATGGTATGCCACTGTAGCTCTTTCTATTAAAGACAGAATCACACACATAAATTTCACAACCAATAGTTACACCGTTATATGCACGCGACCACACATGAACCCAGGTGTTAAATCCTGGCATATCTGCAAATGGCATCCTCCTCATATTTGTGAAGCCATTGATGCTAGGAATCGTTCTGTTGTTGAAAAGGTAACGATTAAAAAGTGCAGTCATTTTATTCTCCGTTTGGATTACTTTTATTATCCTACCACATCATCAATGTACCACTTGTATCCAACATCCTTAGCGAGATTCTTTAGATCAATGGTCAAAGTATCAATTTCCTCATCTGCAAGTGGGCCATTTACATCATTGATTTCTGGATAATCAAAAACGACAATTATCTTCATAGCCAAGCGTCTCCTTTCATATTGACTGTAAAATCACAGTTTTGACTCAGCGTATCGTAGACATATTCAGCAAAATCAAAAGAGCTGACAAACTTCTTAACCCTTTCAACCTCCTTCTTATCTACAAGGTTAAAGCCGACACCCCAGGATGTCTGCACACTAGTAACTGTCTTTCTAGTGTAGTCAGTCAGTCGAATTTCTTTGATGTCCCAAACAGATGAAATAAAGTCCATGTGCTCATCATCATCGTCTTCATCTTCATTCAAAAACTCAATACCAACCTCAATTCTAATCTCGTATAGAGCGTCATCGTCTGGAATGCAGATGTCATTAAATACCATCGTCTTGGTGATCATGGTTCTCCTTAGTGTTGAATGTATGAAACATTCTTTACTGACCTGTCCCAACAACTCCTACAGTTTCCACATGACTTTTGTCCAATTTTCTTTGATACTGGACAAACTACATTTTCATGCGTTTCTTCAATTGTGGTATTGATTACTGATGATGTATTGTCGAATCGCGCTGGTGCATTTTTACCAACCATGTGCGCCGAAACACGAATACAAAGATTGCTTGGAATATCAAATTCAACAGAGTCAATAATTGCGTATTCTCGCGTTGGAAGCCAATGTTGAGTATTCTTTGTGTTATCGCAAATAATGCAGATGTTCTTTAGATGTTCGATTGATTGAAGGTCACCGCTATCGTGCCATCGAAAGAAATTGTCAGATCTTCGATTAATTGAGAAGATCATTGCAGGAACCCACATTGAATTAAAAAGCGATTCAAATCGTCTTGCGTTAGCCGCTTTTACATTACGCCACGCATAGTTGGAGTGGTGCTTGCCTTGTCTAACCCAATCCCAATCATCTGCTGCATAGCAAGAAAAGCAAACAGATCCAACAGTAACTTTGAGTTTAGATCCAGTCTTGCACTTGCTTGATGGAAGTCCGTATCCCCATCCTGGCATCTTTGATGGTGCTGAAAAACCACCGTGAACTGCATCAGCTTGCTTCAGATTCTTGAACAGCAACAGGTCGCTTTGCAGATTCTTCACATCGTACACTAGTATCGTTCTGTTGTTCAATACTGGCAATTGCGTGAGCATCGAAAACCTTTCCAATGGGCTTGTTGGCAAAAATGGCTTCGCAAATATCAATCATGAACTTATGTTGGTCGATCAATCTGCACCTTCTTTCTCTTGTCGTTCGCGTTCAGCAAGTCTTTTGAGTACCGTACTGTATTGGTCATTGACTCTTTCAATAGACCTTTTGAGTGAACTGTCTGCGGTTTCTTCAGAATCGCTTTGTTGAATTTTGTATTGGTCTGTATTCACAAATCTTCCCAGTTCTTATCAATTATATCTGCAATTGACTTGAACGAAAATCCACTGTTGTCATTTAGATATGCAAGCGTTGTGCCGCCCAAGCTTCCATCATGAGAATTCATCTCAGCCCAATTTTTCACCTCTTGCGGAAGAAATCCAGGTTCATCGAAATACTTTCTCTCATTAGAATCTTCGACTCCAACCCAGTGATTTCCAGTTTCCTTTGCGTGAAGATCACAAAGAACACCAAGACAGCAAAAGTGATTATTACAGAGAAGCATAAAACCTCCCTGCTTATACTCACCAGACCGCAACGCTGCAGACCATTGCTCAGCAATTTGCTTGTTCATTAGACTCCTAGATCCTTGAAGTAGTTTGAATTCTGTTCGTTAAGAATGTCTTCTGCTTCTCGCTCTTCTTCAGTCATTGAGTTGTTGTGGACGTAATCCATGAGGGCATCTGCGCGCATTTCAATAAAGAAAAAGTCTTCTTCGGTCATCTTTGCGCTAGCCTTCTGCAAAATGTCACTGATGTAAACACCAATGCTTTTTGCAACCTTCTTGTCAATCTTCGGATCCATTTTAGATATCTCCCCAATCCTGATGAAGTCCAGCAATCCAAGTTTCTTGGTAACCAAACATGTACGCTTCAATCTCATCTGGATCAGTCAAGGAAATCCTTTCACCCTTGTAGGTTCCGTCTGGGTACTTATGTGGATCACGTGGACGATTATACCAAGCGTCTGCAGATCCTCTGTCATAAGGTGAGCCATGCCAATCTGGATACTTTTTGTCCATGTCAATCTCCTTCATCATCGTCGAATCTATCATTGTCTAGGTAGTCTTCAAGGTCTGGACCGTATGTATGGTCGTACCATGCCTGTCGCTGCTCCTCCTGGTATTCCAAACTCATGTACTCCTCCCCCGTCTTATAATTTTCACTATAAGGCTTCTTTGGATCCACAAAATTGCTTTCAAGAATCTCAAGAATGTCCGCAATGTTCTTCTCTTGGATCATGAAAGACGGCAGCTCGTGGCTCAAACTTTGACCGTCTTGACACAAAGAAAAGAATGACTGAATTGAGTCGTCCTCAACCATCTTTTCAAAGTTCGACCAAAGTTCTGAAATCTTTTCGTCTGAGACATCAATCAGCATAATTACTCTTGGCATTTGAAATTACTCCAATTCGTTTTCACGAGCCTGTTCCATACGATGCTCAGCATGTACATTTGAGTAATGCACAGCAGCCTGTGAAGCCCAATCGTTGTCTTGGGCGTCCTCAATGCAAATCTCCTCAAGATGCTTGGAAACCACTGACTTGAGTCTCCTTACATCGTAGTTTTCTTCTTCGGTTACCCGATAGTCCGCATCAATCCGTTCACAAAGAATGGAAATGATTTCTACACTCAGCGGCTCGTATCGACTACGGAACATGCCATACTCTGGCTCGGGGGGGAACACATCCCACTTGGTGATTTCAAACTCCACACACAAGATGCAGTTTCGCCCAAAACAACACTCAAGATCTGACTTAAGTGGTTCGTTCCTAAGGGTGTTAATGTCAATTTCGGTTGTAAAGATCTTACCCATTGTCTTCATCCTCCAAAATCATAAGGTGTCCAGGGCCGTTTCCTTCGGGATCTCGCATAATCAGACAGTCAAACTTCCTGCCATTCTTTTCAATTCGCAGCCCATAGCAGTTTTCATCATCCTGGTCATCAACAAGAACTTGAGTGATAACACCGCCAACTAGGGGAAGAAGGTATTCAATTTCGGGGTCGGTCTTGATGCGCTTAGCCATTTGTGTTCTCCTGCTTAAAACAGTCCCATCCACGATCATCTGCAATTAGTTCTGGCTCTCTATAGTTCTCTAATGAATCGGCGGTCTGTCTGCAATACATCCGCCTCGCCTCGTCGCGCTCGGCTCTTAATTTATCCTTGTAACCATAGAAGATATCTCTGAAATTCTGTATCTCAGGTGAGAAGCCAGTATGACCATCCTTGAAGCAATCCCATCCCTTTGAGTGAGCATAGTCACCTCCAAGGAAGCCAGTCATGTGCATCATACTACAAACATCACGCCTTGCTTCATCGCGTTCCTTAATGAGTTGTTCAATCCGCCCCTCGTAAATTGCCTTTTGCTCAATCAACAAAGTTCTGATCATTCCTGACATCGGTTCCTCCTTACGATCCAAATTGATCTTTCTTATTTCCATACAAAGCACGAATGACTAGAGCAGCTTTTGCGCGGTCAGAAAGTCCACCAAGAAGACGCTGCTGCACAAAACTAAGTTGGGAGTCAGTCATGTTCCCATCAGCAACAAGCTTCTCAATGAACTCCGAAATTCCCTGACATTGGTTGACATACAGCAGTTCGTAAATAGACAACTGCCTGTCATCGTTCGTTGGTCGAATGTCTGTAGACATTACCTTAATTGTTTCCTGCTTGTTTCCGTCCTTTGATCGTGCCATCTTTAGTCTCCAGTCAAAGAAAAGTCCACGGAGTCGATCCCACACCCAAGCACAAAACGCGTTTCTGAGCAGCCAGGGCTGCTTTTTGATCGTATTTGAACACTCCAAACGCACCCACTCAGTCTTAACAATACCGTCTGTATACATAGGAGTAAGACAGATAAGGGTATGGAAAGACTCGCGGTCTGCGAAGGTGTCATGAGGAGTTTCATCAGGTGAATTATTTTTCACAGAAGTCCTCAAATCAAAGTTTGGTTTTTCGTGGTTTTCTGTGGTCATAACGGTATTGTGGATGTTGTGGTGGTGGGTTTCTGTGGTTTTAGAAGGTTTTATGTGGTCTTAACGTAAGCAGTCGTTTGCACCTTCGTAGTCACCAACACTCATGCATGCTTCGTATTGGTAGTAGTTTCTGCTATCGTCCATAGGGGACCAGTCATCATCCTTATCACCGTTTTGATAAGCCCAATTGCGATATCGGGTGTTTGCCTTGAGCCAGGCATTAGAGAGATCTGTGTAGAGAGTATTGTAAAACTCCACAACGTTCTCATCAGTAGCCTTATCAAGTCTTGCTGCTACCCGTTCTGCCTTTCTCATCAGATGTTGAGAGGCGAATCGAATCTTACGTTCGTGCTTTTTCTTTTGGCTCATGGTTATGACTCGTCAGAAGCGTCTTCGGTAAAGATCTGATCCCATCCATCAGGAGAAATGCCACTAATGATGAACTCCCTATCTGCTGTGCTCAGATAAGGAAAAGCATTCTGGGCTAGCTTTCTACGTTCCTGCCAATCCACAAAGTCCTGTAGCTGAACAAAGACAGTGTAAGACTTGTGAGTAACAACGCAATTCTTGGTGATTTCAAACTTCATATCAGGCCTCCGTAAGAACCTTGGCGAACCAACGAGCAAGACCGCCCCACATGCTGGAAATAAACAGACCGCAGATACCGTAGTATCCACCATGCCAGGCCATGTAGTAGCAAGTCATTATCACAACAAGACTTACAACGAAAGAAGCGACAATTGTCCAGATTTTCCAAGTTGGCAGTTTCATGACTTTTTTAGCTTTCTTTTAAAAGTGGCAATTATGTTATGGAATCGCCCTTTTGTCAATCCCTATCATGTATGGGTTTGTCGTTGTAAGTACGCTTTGTGTGAATGATTCTTCTTCTAGAAAGAAAGTAATCACCACCAAGAAGTGTAGAAAACTCTCTTGTCTTCATCAAGGATTAGCTGCTTAGCTTTCCTTACAAAGTCAAGATCGTAGGAAATCTCAGCTGAGTCCCTGTAAGAACGACCAAAGAAGAAACCAATAGTGTCAGGAAGCCTATCTTCCTTAATAGTTTCTTCCAGGTTGTCCAAGTCATCAATGGTCAGCTCAACAGGAACGCAATTGAACTGGCTGTCCGTTCCACCCTTTTCTACATAAAGATTTTGCATCCATCCGTGAAGGTTGGGGTGCTTTCGCCAGTAAGCAATCTCAAGACTGTCGTCGGGGCGAGAAAAGTCCACACGAACACCATCAGGAATCTCGGTTGCATCGCAAGCGTAACACCATTGATCTAGTCCCATTTGGGAGCCTTTCTGTGAGGAGTTTTCGGTTCAGCGTGACCTAGAATTTGCACGATCTGCCATTCGAATTGCTTCTACGTCTTCAGTTGGAATGCAGACAATCTCAGGGGCTGTCTTATGCGCAAAGACCATGTAACCCTTGAACGGTTTCTCATTTGAACACTTGACACAGCGGGTCGTATTTGGAAGTGCCTCAATACGCGCCGGTGGAATAACACATCCACACACAAGACAGGATTTAAGTGTGTCCATAGGAAAGTGCTAGGAGAATGAGTGTTGAGAGAATTAACCGTGCTTTATTAAGTTGTCGAGCTTCTTTTTCTAGCTTTGTCATAAAGAGCCAAAGCCAGAAACATTGCAGTCCGTGCTAGTTCCTGTTCAGTTTGCGATTTTCCATCGTGCACACATTCCATGTAGGCACGAACACACGACGCGAGTTTTTCTGTTTCTGATGTCAAATTGGCTCATCAGTCAGATATGCAACATCTGAAAGAAGTTTGGCGACAGAGTCTACGCACAAATCTGAAGCAACCCCATCATTGTCAAAGAACTTTTGCCATCGTCCGGCTAGGCCTTGAGGAAAGCTCGCAGAAGAAACACCCCTTCCTTTCCACATGATCATCACTTCTGCGGTCTTGGAGTCAAAAGGAGAGTTCAAGCGCTCTTTATGACTACCAAAAGCATTTCTGTTTGCACAGTAGTTCATCCATCCCCACTGTACAGACACTAAGTAGCCATTGGGGAACTCCATGGCAAAGCCACGATGACCAATGACTGACTGATCACAAGATTTGAAAGAAGAATCACTCATCGAATGGTCTCTCTCCGTAAAGAGTTTGTGTTGCGACTCGAACGTCATCAAGAACTCTATTCAATTTTGAAGACAAAACAGGATCCTTTATTTCCTCACAGAGAGTGAGCAAGCTCATCCCCGCTCGAGAAACAGAGCAAACTGCACGAGCACGATCTTCTTCTGTCATCTTATTCAATACCAGACCTCAGAAAGAGAAAGGGGGTGGCGCCCACACTGAACGCCACCCCCACACAAACCGAATCAGACTTAGGCGCGGAGACCAGCAGACTTGAGAGCTGCCGTGTTGTTCTCGACAGCCTGAGACTTCTTCTGAGCAGCAAACAGCTCAGTCACAACGTCATCGCGGTGGATTCCACCCTTACCGGTGGTGCCACGTGCGATACAAGCGAGAGCAACAGCACGCTCCATCTGGCGATCGATAGCTGCGATAGCAGCTGCCTTCGCGGACTCACCGAAAGCACGCAGGGCCTCTTCAGTGACCGGAACAGACGCGTTCAGGAGCGATGCGACCTGGGCGTTGAGCTGAGACATTGCCTTCGACGGGGTCGCCTTGTCGTCACGGTACTCCGTCACCAGGGTCGTCAGCTGGGCTGCGCCCTTCTTGGTGGCGTTGATGGTGGAGGAGGCGATGGTCTCGACGGAGGTGTTGAGAGTGGTCATGGTTAGTACCTTAAAGTGAAAAGTGCGTTTGAAAAGACGATGAGTGACACAGTATTGAGTTGATGCTTTGCTCATCTGTTATGATGACAAATTTGAGTGTCAAGCCTTGGAAACGGTAAACGTCACACCGTTCATGGTGACACGAGTGATGGTGTCGCAGTTGATGTGGCGGAACTCGCCCTTCTGCATGTCAAAGACGGTGACGAGGTTCTTGGATGCAGGGTCGTACTTCATACCCTCTCCAGTAACGCCCTTCTTCACACCGCCCCTACAGTTCATGTCGCGCTCCTCTCCATTGGTGCGCTTCACGAAAGTCACGCCGAAGACACGGCCGGATTCCTTGGCCTCTTCGATCTTATCAATCGCTTCTGACAGAGTGATTTGCATGTTGGTCTCTCTCAACTCATGGAATGGGCAGGAATCTCGAAGGAACGCTCCTTCACGATACGATCCTGCCATGGCTTGTCACCGACAACTCCGCTAGGTCCGGCCGAGTTCATGTATCCTTGGATCACAATCTCGACACAATACCCTCGCGGAACGTGCCGAAAGGTCTTGCGTGCGGAATCGCAGTAGGCATAATAGAAGTCCTGCGCGGCAGCAAAGTTTTTGCCGTTATACAGAACCTCACTCAGCTCTTCAACGACGCTTGAGTAATAGAACCTACCGTTCGAATCCGTGTGCAAACGATGCACGAGTTGCATAACCTTGACAAACTGCATTTTGACCTCCTTTGGTCAACATAGACACTCCCAGTAGTGTCTGATTCATTCACTTAGCGGACTGGGCCGCTTGAGGAGTTTTTGTGAGACCGTTACTTATTGAACACGAAAACATCATCACCGCCGATTTCCTTGATCTTCTTAATCAAGTTGTCAGCCATGATAGAAGCCGCCATGCGCATGATGTCCTCTTCAGACAGACCGATCTTCTGAGTCAGGCTATGGACAGTGTTTAGCTCTGCTTCACTCAGCATATCAGGTTCTGCAATTGACATCACGGTTCGCACAATGATGCGACCAAGCAACTTCTCTGAACTATTCAGAGTCTGCATATTGGTCAGATCTTGTGCGGTTGCGATCAGGGCGGACACTTCTGAGTCTTCTTTCTTCATTGCATTTCTCCCTGGAGAGCCAGGGGTGAGGCGCTTCGGCCCCACCCCCAGGACTCCGATATGAGTTCTCTTACGACGCCATTCCTGCCTTGCGGAGGGCAGCGCTGTTGTTCTCCGTTGCCGTCTTCTTCGAGGCGGCGGCGAACATTTCCGTCTTCACATCAGCGATGTGGATGCCGCCCGGACCCGTGGTGCCATCCGGGATCTGCGACAGTTCCAACGCTGCCTGAGCCTCCTGCTCCACGAGAGCCACGATCTGCGCCTTCAGCGCCTCGTAGCCTGCCGTGATCGCCGTCATGCGATCCTCAGCGCTCATGGTGCGGGTGTTCAGAACCTGACCCACGACGCGGCGCACCTGGGACACGGCGGACGATGCCGTGCCAGCCTTGCGGAACTCGACCACGATCTCAGCCACGCGGGTGGCCTCCTTCTTGGTCGCGTTGCGAGCGACGTTAGCGGGCGAGGTGGTGACGGACGAAGTAACGGTGGAGTTGGTCATAACCAACCCTTTCTGTGTGACTGAGTCACACAAAGCGTATTAGTCCCTCAACCTGAGACATTTCAGGAATGTAGGGTTACTGCAGGCGCCCCTGCAGAATTGTCTGTGAGAGGTTTCCCCCGCACAGACTGTGTTTATACGTTCAGCTTCAGATCTCCGCTGATGAGAGCGTCGATGAGCTGCCTGTGTCCCTGTGCAGAAATTTGGAATCCTTCCTCACGATCCTTTCGGACCTTCGTGACCTCTTCCTTGAGACGAGCGTTCTCTTCCTTGAGCCGCTCATTCTCAAGCATCATGTCCTGGATCTTTCCACACAGGTTGAAAAAGTTGATCATGTCTTCGTCCATGTCATTCTCCGATCTTCTCCCACCGACTGCGCATACGTTCAATGGCTTCGGTGGGAACGCCATGAACACTTCCAAAGTTGTTGTGCATCTCAACAATGCACACTTCCCAGTCCGCTGAGAACTCTTTGCTCTTCACCAGGTCGATGTACGGCTGCATCTCCCAGAGTTGAGTGAATGTATTGGAGACAGCAACTGGAGTTGTGTCACCGATTCCACAGGTGGTCACTGGCTCACCATTGGGATCCCACGGAACATTGTCCGTAAAGATCTCATAGCGACTGCGCATGGCCTTCTTGGTGCTATCCAAGCACCACGCATGAGCCTCGCGCAACTTGGTTGTATCGAACTTGTACTCACCAGTCTTGGGGTCTGTGAAGTACATGTCAGCCTCAAAGTAGTTGCCGTCGCCCACGAGCCGATGTGCCAGTGTGGACTTTCCAGATCCTGGCAACCCACGGATGATGTACAGGGTGCATGACTTCATTCGAAGTTCCTTTCTGATGCACGATTCTTGCTGTTCCTTGACAAACGCCGCTGCAGATCCTCAGACAGATCCGAAATGCTTGCTAGCGTCGAGCGCACCTCATCGCGCTCCTTGATGATGCTCCCCATCACGAACTCGGAGTGGCGCTGCACACGCTCTAGCGAAGTGACCTTGCCCTCAAGATCAGTCACTGACCGGGACAGCTCCAGCTCCCGCATCACCATCTTGTTGTTCTCCTCCACGAGTTCACTGATCAGCGATCTCAGGTCGCTCAGAATCAGGTACTCACCGAACGCACCCCGAACCATGGCCACCCCAGGACCGTGATCATTGCAAGCCCTGGCCTGAATGTTGCTGATGGACCCGTAGGCCTTGTCAACCCGCTCACTCAACTGCTTGTTCATACCAAACCTTCCTTTCTAGAAAGATCTATTAGCACCATGCCAATAGAAAAAGTCCGTACCCGATTTCTCAGATACGGACCGAATGCTAGAGACGGCGAACCGTCACAGGGCCGAAGCCTCTTCGCTGTGGGACTGAAGCACGTCCACTCTCGTATACACGATGTGGCACGCCTCGATGAATGAAATGTTCCGGCGCCTCATCAGGCTACGAACAACCTGATGGATTAGTACGTCGATGTCTGCCATGGATCACTCTTCCTTGCCTTCGTAGGCGTTCTTGGCCTGACGACCCCAGAAAAAGATGTCGTATGCAAGATCCTTGGTGTGAATCATGATGACCAGGGAGAACGAGAACAGGAGCCACTTGTTGATTTCATCCCCATACGGGAGATCAATGAAGAGCTGGGCGGCTCCCCAAACTGCCGCTAGAGTGACAATCATCAGAATAGCGAACTGAAAGACCGAACGAAAGAAGTGCTTCACCATAACAGATCCTTTGCCATTGGCAAAAGAGTAAGAAACCTGTGGCGTACATACCACAGGGAAAACTCCCCATAGCCGTTAAGCTATGGAGAGCAGAGGGGGTGTGCAAGTATCAGCGCTCCATGAAGTTGAGCAGCATGGAGATGGCGTCCTCAGCAGCGCCCAAGCAGAGGTCGATGGCCCTGGGCTGATCGCCGTCCGTGGGGTCCATGCTACCGAAGTAGCACTCCTTCACGCTGTCCCACAGGTCCACCACCTTGTCCAGGTTGACGTGGCTCCCGCCCAACTCCTCCGACAACTCCACGATCAACTCCTTCATCTGTGGCTTCCTGATCGCCGTGTCGTCGCTGCTCGGCGGCAACATCAAGGTCGCCTGGAACTCGACGCTCTCCATGTGGCAGGCCAGGGTGGACAACGACTGCATGGCGGCGTTGCAGCACAGGAAGTGAACCGGGGTCTTCTTCTGACGCATAGTAACTCTCCTATTCTGGAGTGTGAACACTAGTGGCATACTTACCACTAGAAAATCCTCTCACAGCAATTAAGCCATGAGAGGTATGGTTTAGGCATTGCAGATGCGGTGGTTCTGCAAGAAGTGGAACAGGGCTGCGGTCACGTGAACATCACGCATGCAGTAGTCCTCCATCTCCTGCGACCACTGCGACCAGTCAGTGGACTTGCCAAAGTCCCCCTTCTCCATCCCAAGGCGCAGTCCCCACGCCTCAAGACTGTGTCGCCCCCACAATTCCCGAGGGAGCCTGTACTCGTTGTACCCATTGGGGAATGCGGACTTTGCGAGACGCCGTGCATCCTGCAGCACCACCCAGGACGGCATCACGATGCGGTTGTTCGTGCACATCACACGGCGGTCGAACTCCACATTGAATCCGATGATCTCTTGCGAGTTCAGCGCGATGAAGTTGATGCCCTGGCGGACATCCTTACCACGCCACCGGTACTCCTTGCCCTCGTCAATGTCCAGGGCGCACACACAGTGGACAGTCTTGAGGGAGGATGTATCCCCCGCATTCCACGCCACGAAGTCGATGGCGTTCGTTTCGCAGTCAACGACGAGTCTCATAGCAAACCTCCTCTTGCGGCAACTGCCGCCTTGAAGTCATGCACCACGCGAGCCTTCTCACGCAGTG
>Ga0181356_1000210_pt1 | contig 24776 bp, 47 predicted proteins | sample Fa13VDMM110SN_FD_130104 | JGI IMG/M metagenome (GOLD analysis project Ga0181356, IMG submission 130104) | Freshwater viral communities from Lake Michigan, USA - Fa13.VD.MM110.S.N | ecosystem: Environmental > Aquatic > Freshwater > Lake | place: USA: Michigan | collected 2013-09-24 | reverse complement strand
GAGAAGAAAGGAGTTTGAACATTGGAATCCCTTTCCTTGAAAATCCTTTCTAACTAATTTTATGGGTACAACTGCAAAAGTCAAAATACTAATTTTTTTAGTAATTGTTTGCTAACTTTTTTAGTAGTTAAATATCTGTTAACTTATTGATTTTAACTCTTTTATAACAAATAATACCCTATGCAGGTTATTGATTTTATTTTAACAATGTTTTAACAAATCTTATTTTGTAGTTTCACAAAGAAAAAAGAACTTTGTTCTACAATTAAGGGATAAGAAAAAACCCTTATATTATTAAAAAACCAAATATTAAAAAAATGGAAACAAAAGTAAAAAACCAAACAAACCAAACAAAGGTAAAAAACACTAAAAAACCTTTGATTGAAAAAACGGACAAAGGCTTAGTAATTAACGAGCAAGTAACGGGCAAAAAGTTAGAAAGGATTTTAACTACTTTGCAAGAATCAAAAAGAGATTTAAAAAATGTAGTGAACGAGAAACGAAACTCACTATCTTACAATCTTAAATTGATTAAGGATGACTGCAAAAATGAATCCTCAAGGTATGTAAAGGAATTGAATCAAAAGTACGAATTGAGCCTAAAAAGTAGTGATATTTTCGGCTTACTTTGTACACCATCGGCTTTCATCCCTTACTTGACAGATGCACAAAAGATAAAATTCACCGAAAAAAGATTAAATTTCACACCTTCATTAATCATTGAAGCAATTAGCCGATATTTCAAAAATACCGCTAAAAACAGCCTATAAATAGGCAAAGAAAGGGATTAAAGGCTTGAAAATAGAGCCTTGAAAATATCGGACATTTGTCCCTTTCCAATTTCGCAAAAGTAGTGTACTATGTACCTACTGAAATTACCGAAAAATTGACATTATTTTCGGGATGCTAGAGAATTGCGTACTATGTACCAAACTCAAAATAGCTTCAGTCAAGTTCATTGAAATTATTGTTTATTTTTTTACTTAACTTTGCAATTTAGCAAGGGTAAAAATATTTTATAAACAATTCAGCCGTCAATAATCTAGCAATTTATTGTAAAAAATGTGTACGCAAAAGTGCAAGGGGAGATACTTGTATGTGGTTTTGAGCGTAAGTAAGGAGTAGTATGTATTTTTATGCATAAGCGGAAGCACTACAATAGCTATATAATAGAACCTTACCTTGGCAATGTACGACAATAGGTCGTAATACCATACAAAACAATGGGCGTATAATTGTACCCATTGAAAGCCAATGAACAAAAGACAAACAATTAGTCCAAGGACTTTAAAATAAAAATCAACAATCGTAAATAACTTATAAAGGGGGATGAGGTATGCCATTACAGGTATGCCTTGTCCTTATCTAACCTAACTACATTTTGTAGCTGTCCAAAGTCAGCACTAATAGGGATGGGATATTTATAACCAAAAACTATCACGCTTTATGGCACAAAAAATCTATTCAACCGAAAAGAAAATTCGTAGAAGAATCTACACGAATGAGAAAATTGTCAACACCTACATTCAGCTAGGCAACACTAGACAAGTGGCATGGCAAAATGTAAAGATGAATGACCAAATTACTAAATTACTTTCATCCTATAAATTTATGTAATGGATATAGTAATTCAATTCTTAATGGCTGTAATTGGCTTGATGTTAATTGTAGCAATGGCAATGGTAATCAAAGTAATTTTTCTAATTTTTAAAAATAAGTAACATGAACAAAAATCTATTATCGTGCATCATTTTTTCTATCCTTACATTGATAGGGATAGTGGCTGTCTTTTACTTTATGGATTGGGGAGTACAAGGATTTTTCTACCTATATCTAATAGCCTTTAGTGGCTCATTTACAGCCTATTATCAGTATGACCTGTACTCACAATCAAAAATAAAGAGATGGGAAAAATAACTGAATGGTACTACAATGGCTACTTTATAAACTTTATAGATGGCAAATATAAAGCTGACATTGATGGCTCATTGTGGAACACACTAGACAGCGCAAAGGCGCATATTGATTATTTAACTAAATAAAGCCTATGGATAAGGTAAAATGTACTAAGTGTGCAAATGATATGCCTATACTAAGATTAACTAAGTATGGGTATAAACATTGTGTTAATTGTAGCACCACACCAAAGGTAGGTTGTGCGCCTATCACTAATCACAAGACTGGCAATAGCATACAGATACTTCCTATGGAGTTAGCTGTTAGGATTACTAAGGCATCTCAGAGGCAAGGGTATGGAGTATGCAAGGGTATGAAATCTTCTTTTTAAAAATCAAAATAAAAATCAAATGAGAAAAGTAACAAAAGTAACAGACAAAACAAAGTTTACAATTTTAGTAGACTTATGCGAAAGCAAGGGTATTTGGGTATGTCCTACATACAAGGCATCATTCTATCAAGTACATGCTCCAGGAGATATAAGGTGGTGGACATTTCAGTTAAACAAGGGAGAATACATAGGCGACTACAAGGTAATTGGCACTAATATGTACGAAGATGAGTTGATATCGTACGAAGATATGATTGACATAATTCTTGGCATCAATAAAACTATCACGCTGTCTTTATCAAACTTGCTAACTGCTAACTACACTCAAGGGGATAGCTGTATAAAGATGGGAAATGATGATGTGGATATTGTAAAGCTAGAGGAATTATTAACTAAAGTAAACCAATTAAACGCTTAATATGAAACCACTAATGCAATTACTAAATGAAACTATAAGTATTCAAAGCAACGACTACGAGTTTATCAAAAACAAAATAGATGGAAGAGTTGATGCCGATAATTATAGTCAAGAAGCAGATGATTTCCAACAAATGATGGGCTTTCTATTTTCTTGGAGCGGAACCCCACAAGGTCATGCTTATTGGTTTAATCTAATAGCAAGAGAGATTAAAATGAAAGAGGACTTACAAAATTATTCACACGAATAAATAAATTATGTAACCAAAATCTAATAACATATGGAAATGACAATCGTAGAATGGCTTAACCTATTAATCGAGCCATACAGAACACAAGCCCTGTTAAAACTAAGGGAAGACAGGCGCACTAGAATTGTAAGTCGCATGAGCGAAGCCATTAATCAAGCGTTTACTTGGAGCGAAAGCTCTCAAGGAAGAGATTATTGGGATAACCTATTTAAGATATACGAAAGGAGAGAAGAAACTAAACATGAAAGAGAATTAAGGGAAAGCGAAGAAGCCGAATTGATTCGTGTACAAGCCGAGCATGATAGAATTCAAAGAGAAAAAGTGCTATTCTCATCCTCAATGTATGAGATGCTTGCAAAATTATCAAGCGACTCAAGGGTAGCAGACTACCTTACAGCCCATAGGTACACTATAAACACCTTCGGCAACTATGTAACCACAAGACAAGGGATGCTGTCCTTCTTACCTAATGGTAGAGAACATAAGGTAAATCCAGAGACAGGCAAGTGGCTTAGAGATGGCAGGCAAGAGATGAAGCCTGCAAAATTGGCTCGTAAGTTAATTAGAGAGGCTCAAATGAAAGACCTTACAGATGCCGACTTTGAGAAGTTTGGTAACAAGGTGCGTGCTTATCTAGGTGTGGTAGGGGATGAGGATGGGGAAGGTAAGAATATAAGGCTAGAGATTATTGAAGGAGCAGCCATCAAGGATGCGTATCTAAGAGAAAATTATAGTACGATACTAGGAGATGGCACAAACCTACATAATTCTTGTATGCGAAGTGAATGTAGTCAAAGATACTTTGGTATCTATACTGAAAATCCAAGCGTAGTCAAGATGCTAGTAGCTAGAGATGGAGAGAATAAAGTATTAGGTCGTGCCTTACTATGGCAATTTGATGACGGAGACAAGGGTATGGATACGGTATATGGGCCTGATATAGTAGCACAACTAATGATTGATTGGTCTATAGATAATGGGTATTGGTGCAAGACTTATCAAAGCTGTCATCATCACAATTTTGATGGGCATGGACTAGATAGCCATAACAACTCCGAGCTTAGAGATATCGGCAAACTAACAAGAAGAGTAACAATCACGTACAAAGAATTTGACTACTATCCATTCGTTGATTCTCTTTACTATCTATGTAATGACGGAAGCAAGTATTACTTAACCAATGTACACGATAGTAATGTAGAAAAAACACTAAGAGACACGGGAGGTAGCTATGAAGAAAACGATGACGATGACGATGGATATGTAACGCTAGAGAATGGAGCCAGATGTAGTGAAGATGATGCACAATATCTAGATTATCGTAATCATGAAGGATGCAGAATTGATGGATATTATCATGATTCTGAATGTGTATACTGTATGGATGATACTGTTAGATTAAGAGAAGATTGTACAAGCATTGACGGAGATTGGTATGGACTTGATGATGATGAAATTGCATATGTAGATGATAGGAGTGCATATTGCTTAGCAAGTGATACTGTATACTGCGAGCAGAGAGAACTTACAATACACAGAGATGATGCTGTTGAATTGCATGACGGAGACTACTGCGATAGCGAGTATGCTCACGATTGTGTTATTGATGGGAAAATGTATAAAGATACTGACATGGATTGTATTGATGGTGTATGGGTATCTATTGATAACAAGGAAACTTATTTAGAACAACTTAAAGAAAAACAAAATGAAACAGAACGAGAAGGAACTACTGCTTAACATCTTGAATGTTCAATCGTATTCATACGAGACAAAGAGAATGGAGGCTTTCATTATCAAGCACATTGAACGATTGGGATTGGATTGCACCTATGACAATGGTAACATCTATGTAACCAAAGGTATATCGGATAGCTATCCTTGTATTGTATCACATACTGACACAGTACACAAGATTATACCCGATAAAGATTTCACAATCATATCTAATGATGAGTTTGCTATCGGTTACGATAGAGCTAGGATGCAAGCGACTGGCTGTGGTGGTGATGACAAGGTAGGCATCTTTATCTGTCTGCAAATGCTACAAGAGTTTGACGCTATTAAGGTAGCCTTCTTCAAAGACGAGGAGGTAGGTTGTGTAGGTAGCTATGAAGCCAATGTAGAATGGTTCAATGACACAAGGTTTGTGTTGCAATGCGACAGACGCGGCAATGCTGACTTTGTAAATAGTATCTATGGTACATCATTACAGAGTAAGCGTTTCAAGAAAGCTGTTGCTCCTATACTTGATGTACACGGATACAAACCAACATCGGGTATGCTTACAGATGTATATGCACTCAAGTCTTTAGGTGTCAATGTATCAGTAGCTAATATGTCTTGCGGTTATTACAATCCACATATGGATGACGAGACTATAGTATTTGCAGATGTACACAACTGCCTTGAAATGTGTCGCACTATATTCAAAGACATGACAGAGGTATATAGTCATTCGGCACCTGTTCAATCACATAACACATACTATAGTGGGTATAACAACAAATACATACCACCTAATCCAACAACATCTAGATATGGTGTCTATGATAGAGATTGGGATGATTGGGATACTACGCCCTTACCTAAAGATGCTAAGAATAAGGATGACAAGGACATTGAATACTATTCTACTCACGAGCAATGCGAGTCATGTATGGAATGGGGAGAGGTTGATAACATGAACTTTAGCTATGATTATAATTGCTACATATGTCCAAACTGTTCTGATGAAATAATTTACGATAACGCTCACCAAATCAAAAAACAAACATATGACTAGAATGCGATTAACTCACACACAGGATATCAAGCTAATGATTATCCAAAACTTTATTGACTATTACACAAGTGATGAGAGAGAAAGGGAAAGTATGTACGAAGTTGCTTTTGAGTATGTCAAAGATGACCATGTAGATGAAATAGAATCTGCATTTAATGTATCTAAATTTAGTAACAAACCAACATTTTAATTATGACAAAAGACATGAAAGAATTAGAAGCCTTTTGGAACAAAAGGGCAAAGCAAGTCTTATTAGGTAAGACTATCGTAAGCGTTAACTATATGACGCAGAAGAGTGCAGATAATCTAGGGTGGTGGAAACGACCTATTGTATTCAAGTTAAGTGACGGAACTGTATGCTATCTGTCCTGTGATGATGAAGGCAATGACGGTGGTGCACTATTCTTTTCAGACAAGGATGGTAATCATGATGAACTTCCAGTATTATAAACAATTAAAAAAAACAAATGGCAAATCTAACAGAAAAACAACAGACAATTATTGCAGACATTACTAATGAGTTCATTAGAGTTAATGCAGAGAAAAAACCTATCAAGAAAGGCACATTGCTTAGGATTGATGAATTGGTGCAACAGAGAGACATTGACATTGAGAATAGGTATGAAATAGAATTGTATAACAAATCAATGTTCGTTGATTTTGTATCACTTGTGGATGACGCAATAGATACATTAAATAATGAATTGATTGACTATGGATTAAAAGCATTTAGATTTAAAGGTGAAAATGTAAACCAAAATTTACAGTATTTGTATTTTTTTATTGACCTTATCGATAATGCAAATACTACCATTCAAGGCAATGGGAGTAGTAATAATTTTAGCAAATACCATATTAGATTAGTAGCAAAGAACAAACTTGTATCGTTAGGTTTCAAGAGCGGTATACCAAGTATATATAAATATAAAATGTTTAATGGATTTGCAGTTATAGACGATTATGGCTCATGGGGGCCCGCAGCATATAAAACTATTGAAGACCTTGCATTAAATAGTGACCTAAGAAATAGAATAAATAATTTCGTAAAATATAAATAATATTTGCAGAATTGCAATTAATAACTTATCTTTACAGACAAAAAAATAACACATGAAGTACACAGTAATAAGCCAATTAGAATTAGATGTCAATGAAGTAGAAGAAAACTCATTTGACTTTAACAATGTAGAAGATGCAAAGGACTACTACCGAGATGGATTAAAGACAATGGCCGAAACAATAGCCGACTTTGGTGGTGACTTTACCATCAGCCTAGTATCCCATAGTACAGTGTTTGATACAGAGATACTTAAGAGAAACAATGTTACAACATCAATAAACGAAATGTAATATGATAACGCTCAACAAACTGTCTATGGCAATAGATGTACTAAAAGACATACCATATATGGACAAGTGCGATATGATTGGAGCTGTTTATAGGGAATCAATACCTGAATCTTATTCATTAAAAGAAGAAATTATAATGAATGCATACAGAGTAGCCATATATGATATGGGTACTGTTGGTAAGAAGTCTTATTTCGTAGACATAAAACAATTAGGTTACTTTCAAATAATGTAAAATGCAAGAAGAATTAATTAGTCCTTATGTATATGTTGGTATACGTGGAGCTGACATACCTGTAAAATTTAGAAATTCAATACAGAACAAAAAGCCACTATATACACAACAGATGGTGTTAGAAGCTGTTGAAGAGATTATGGGTATTAGTCTTGAAGAGATGCAGAGTAAGTATAGATTTAAACAGATAGTTCAAGCTAGGAATATGTACTGCTATTATATGTACAAGCATCTTGGATGGACATTGGTTCATATCGGTAAAAGTATAGGAGGCAGAGACCATACTACAATTATACATAATATAAAGGTACATGACGATATGTGCTACTCTGACCTTGAATTTGAGAAAAAATCTTTAGCAATTAAAAACATTATAGAGTGGAAGATGCTAAATACTATCTAGAAAATGGCATGGTTGTATTTACAGAAAAATTCCTTTTAGATAGGGGATTCTGTTGTTATAATAAATGCCGTCATTGTCCATATAAAAAATTAAATAATGAATCTATTAAAACAAATGTTTCAACCTCCGAGAGCGGAGAAACTAAGCACGACCTACGACAAGGCTGTCCTCACAGCAGAATTGAGGACGAAGATGCTTGATGACCTATTTTCTATTCAGCGTGATATTCTTGATAAGAAAGGTTATGACTACGCAGGAGAGGATGTGCTGTCTAATTTTAGACTAGCTGGCATGATTGTCAATCAGGGTGTACGCAATCCTGATGCTGTTAATTGTCTTAATCTAATAGGTACTAAGGTAGCTAGGCTAGGTCAATTACTATCTTCAAATAAATCTGCGCAGAATGAGTCTATTCAAGACTCTGCTGTTGACCTATGTAACTATAGTGCCTTACTTTATCTAATCCTAAAAATAGAAAAATAACCTATGAAAAAAAATAAAAAAACTTCACAAAGCGATTATGACTTAGGTGTTATATGCGAAGTATGTGATTCGGTAACAATGTATGATGATGATTCTGGCTGTCATATATGCATTATTTGTAAATATAGAGAAAAAATTGAAAATGAAAATAATAATAACAATAGCACTATGGGAATTAGCTAAATCACTATTCTATAAACTTTTAAATAAATAACCATGATTAAAGTACAAATCAAATGCAAAATGTGTGCCAAGCTACCTAAATTTGGGTTGATAGGCAAGACTTTCTATGTGTTAGGCAATGATAATATTCTATGCTATAGACACTGGTATCAATGCGATACACCTGAATGTGAGCTATTTGGAGACTATGATGACTTAAATGCTAAGTTAAATCCAAAAGCTAAAAAGAGTAGTATAAAGCCTATTGACGTGGTAAAGGCTATTGTAAAACAATCAAATAAAACAACATGAACATAGGAATAACAAATCTAGACATTCAGTTATCATCACCTTTATTTACAATCGGAGATAACTCTATTCTATTAGGTATATCTACATCCGAGGGATTCACAGAATGCTGCGATGACCCTGTAATTATACTTGAGATTGGTATTTTAGTGGCAAAGCTAACTATTATCACGAGCCGCAACCATAAACATTAAAATAAATTTGGTAGTTTAAAATAAGCTACTTAATTTTGTGTTGCAAATCCGATAAGGTAAGGGAGATACGTTATCGGGTATGTTTAAAGAACTAACCCTTCTTAAGATATGCCCATCAAAATCTCCCTTTGGTGGGCTTTTTTATACCCCTATCTGATGTAGTCAAAGCAATATGGCTACTGCACCTACTAAAAATGCTCCGAAGATAAGTAAGGGTATCATTTAAAGGGAAACGCATAAAGACCTAACCCATCTGATATACACAACCTCTCTCCTTCCATTGAAATTCAATGGGGGAGGGTAGGGAGGGGGTGTAACACAGATAATCAACTACAAGCACGAGGCTGTCACACAGCCATAAATTAATGCACATGAGAATTAAAAAGCTGTTTGAATTTATAATAGGAATAGTAATACCACTTATGTGGATAAGTTTATTGTTCCTACTTATAACAATAAAGCAAAAAATATTTGGATAGAAGTAAAGTATTTTGTAATTTCACAAACAATAAAAAAAATAACCAATGAAGAGTTTATTAACAGCATTAGCTAAGTTTCAGCAGGAATGTCCTGCAGTAGAGAAAGGTAAGGACAACCCATTCTTTAAATCAAAGTATGCAGGATTAGATGCAATACAGTATGTAATACAACCAGTGTTATCTAAGCACGGATTAGTAGTAACTCAATGTAATATAAATACAGATAGTGGTCTATTCGTAGAGACAAGAGTATATCACGCAGATAGCGAAGACAAGTACATATCATCCATATTCCCTATCATCATTCAAAAGAATACAGCCCAAGACTATGGTAGTGCTGTTAGCTATGCTAAGAGATACTCATTAACAGGAGTATTGAATGTAAGAGTAGTAGATGAAAGTGATGACGATGGTAATACAGCATCTGTTCAGCACGCACAAGTTGAGAAGAAAGTAGCACCTATCGTAAAGAAAGTAGCTGTTAAGTTACCTGAATTAGTAGAAGGTACTGATATATTCTTTGTAGTGCAAAAGGCTATGAAAGAAGGTCAAACAACGATTGAAAGATTAAAGACTAAATATATCTTATCTAAAGATGTAGAAGCTAAACTAACTAAATAAATTATATGAAAGCATCTAACGAAACATACCTTGATGTAGAAAATAACATTAAGTCTGTTGAAGAACAGCTAAGAGAAAGAATACTGAGATTAGAAGATAAGCTAGAAGATGCAACATGTGAGCTTAATATTATAAAATCAGAAGTTCAAGATATGCTTACTGCATTATCTACAGCAGTTGAAAATGGTGTACAACTTAATATAGGTATCGTATTAGGACAGATAATGTCTAAACTAACAGATATCTTACATAATTAAAATATTACCCTCTCTATCATTAAATTAAAATTTATTAACAATATAGTAATTACTGGTAAATTTGACTGAGGGGGTAACTTGATTAAAGCCATAGTAATTGATAATCCTTGAGGTACAGCCTTTGACCTGGAATAGACACAGTTTTCTTGAAATTTGTATGCTATGGTGATGATTCCAAAAACAATAAAGAAAGCAAAGGCGTTTAGGATTGTACGAGAACAATCCATACTTTTAAAAAAACAAACCAATGATAACAATAGAAAACCTACAAGAGCGACCACTTAGCTACAGCTCTCTAAAAGAATTTGCTAAGAGTCCAAGACACTATATATCCTATCTAAACAAAGAAAGGAAGTCAACACCTGCAATGGAATTTGGTAGCTTGGTACACTGTCTGTTATTACAGCCAGAAGAATTTGCATTGAACTACATGGTTGCACCTAACCTTGATAGAAGGACTAAAGATGGCAAGGCAGAGTATGAGAAGTTCCTAGAAGCAAGCAATGGGAAAACTGTTGTAAGTGCTGATGATTACAATAATGCGTATGACCTAGTAGCTAATGCAAAGGAAAATCAATTAATATCTGATGCTATTATGGGATGTAAAAGTTTTGAATCAGAATGGAGAGCAGAGATAGGGGGCCTTCCTGTAAGGGGATTCTTTGATGGAGAAGCAGATGATTATATCCTAGAAGTAAAGACAGCTAATGATGCAGAACCGAAAACGCTCATCAATGATTTCTACAAAAGAATGTACCATGTCCAAGCAGGCTTATACAACTTAGTATCAGAAAAACCAATCAAATACTTAGTTATTGAAACAACAGCACCATACAATTCATACATTGCATTAGCAAGCGATAAGTATGTAAATGCAGGTAGAAAAAGAGCATTAGACCTTATTGAAGGGTTTAAATATTGTATGGATAATCAAGAATTCCATAAAGGATATGAACATTATCACGGTAGCATTTCTATAGATTTACCACATTGGGCAGATTAAATTTGGTAGTTTCGCAAAATAAATTGTATATTCGCAATACCAATTCATAATAAAATGGGTAGATACGACACACTAAAGATAAATGCAAACCTACTTCCTACTTCAAGTGCGGAAGAATTAGAGGATTTGACTGACTTAGAGTTCCAAACAAAAGATTTAGATAGGGAATTCTTGGAGTATCGTGTAGGAGATGATGGATATCTATATTACGAAGATTTTGAATACGAAATGAAACCAACCAACAATCCTGATGGGCTGTTTTCAATAGAACTAATAAAGATTAACCAAAGAACCAAGAAGAGCTATCACACTGGCAATATTAAATTTTATGGCAAGCCTTATGAAATATTCTACACATTCAGTGCTAGATTTACAGACGGCAAGCTAGAGTCAGTTGACTTGTTCTCTAAGGCGCAATAGACCAATGAAACCATATGACCAAAAGCAAAGGAATAACCAAAGAAAAACTAACAAAGCATTACCCTAAACTAGCTAAAGCATTGGACACAATTCTTGAAAAAGAAAAGGCAGAGAACTATTGGTTCTATGTAAATTATTGTGGAAAATACAAAGATAGACAGGGAAACCCTAGGACTGTATCAATCGGCTCTATCATTGACCTAGTGTCAGAGTACGGATATACAGTAGATATAACACCTAGAAAAAATTAGTTTAACAAGCGACATAGGTAACCCCGCCTTTATTCTTATTGGCGGGTTTTTTTAACAAATTTATAAACCAATAAACCATAACACAATGAGTAAAGAAGCAAAAGTTTACTTAAACAAATTCAATTCCGTTAAATCTAGTGAGTACGGATTTGGAGTCTACATTAAAAGTGTAGATGAATTATATCAAGAGTTAAAAGCTAACGCAAACGAAGATGGAAGCATCAGATTATATGTTAGCAAGAAACAGACTCCTGATAAGTTTGGCAACGACGGAACAGTTACATTGAATTCATGGAAGCCAACGCCAGGCGCGCAGCCACAAGCTCAAGGGTACGCAAAGCCAAAAGCTGCAGTATACACCCCTCAACTTGCCGTTAATCAGCAAGAAGCAGAGGATGACTTACCATTCTAGTTTTTCTGTTTTCATTTTTTAGATTTTCCCCTGTGAGTTTAAAAGCTTGCAGGGGTTTTTTAACCACCGTACCTACCTATGCAAAAAGTAACAATATTTGATAATATAAAGTCTATTACAGACCCTAAGTTTAGAGATGTAGATAAGGTATTGCAGGCTATCAAAAATGGGATATATAAGGAGCAAGTTGAGAATATTAGACAATGTACGGAAGATTATAAAATACCTGCACTAAAAAGTCAACTCCCATGTGTTTTATTTTCTGGAGAGTTTGCAAAACCAATTGAGAAGACATCTTCTGTAAGCGGAGATACATATGTTTCTTACAGAGATGATAAGTCATTGACATCACATAGCGGATTTGTACCTATTGATATTGATGACATTGATAACATTAACGAAAAGAAAGAAGAACTAATTAAAAACCCATATATATATGCCTTATGGACTTCATCTAGCGGTAAGGGATTACATGGATTAGTTAGGATTGGAGATGGTAACAAGCATAGCGAACATTACAAGGCTTTGCTAGAAGAAATACCTGATTTAGACCCAACGGCTAGAAACCCTTCAAGAGTTTTATATATTTCATATGACCCTGATATTTATATTAATACTTCTTCTAGTGTTTTTTATAATATAGTAAAAGAGGAAGAGATAAAGCCAAACCTATTAAGATTTGGGGATGGATATACAGACTATAGAAAGATTGATATAGCATCTAGGATGATTAGGCTAGCACCTGATGGTAGCAAGCATCATACGTTACTAAAAGCTGCGCACCTACTAGGTGGATATGTAGCTACTAAAAATATAGAATATGACGTTGCTGTTAACATACTTACTCACGAGATATCTAAGAAACAAGTAGATGACATTGAATTAGCCATAAAGACTATTGAAGATGGTATTAGGCATGGTATGACAATGCCTATATCAGAGGTAGAGATAAACCTTAGAGAAGCTGTTAGGATTATAGGAGTTCAAGAAGAAGACCTTAGTTTCCTAGCATCCAATAGTAAAGACGATGATTTTATCTACAGATTTAGAGCAGGATTGATACCAATGGGGTTACCATTTGGATATAATGATTTAGATAATCATTTAAAGCTCAAGGAGGGCGAGTTTTACGCCTCCCTAGCACATAGCCATATCGGAAAGACAACGGTTAATTTGTGGCTTATATTCCTATCTGCGATACATTACAATTGGAATTGGATGATGTATATGGGAGAAAATCAGTCTGCATCTATTAAGATGAAGCTAATGGAGTTCTTTATTGGCAAGAAAGTATTAGATATGTCAGACCTTGAGCATAATGTTTCACTAAAGTTTGTTGATGAGCATTTCTTTATTCTATCTACCGATAATATGTATACATACGGAGAGATATTAGAACATGCTAAAGTATTAATGGAATACAAGTCCTTGAAAGGAGTATTTATTGACCCATACAATTCACTTAAAATGGAACTTACAGCAGCTAAGAATAAGTACATATATGATTATGAGGCATATAGCGAGATGCTTAACTTTACTAAGAAGTATAATACTACCATATTCTTATCTGTTCATAGTACCACAGGCTCTCAAAGAGAAAGGGATAATGAAGGCAATCAGAAGATGCCTCACGCATCAGATACCGAAGGTGGAGCAGCTCTGTATAATAGAGTAGATAATTTTGTTACCCTTCACAGAAAGATTAAATCAGCAGATGAATGGATGTATACTCAAGTATCTGTTGACAAGGTTCGTAATCAGGAAACAGGAGGCTTACCTACTAGGCAGGGCAATCCTTGTATTTTAAGGATGAATAAAGGATTAGAGTTTGTTGACATAAACGGACTGCTACCATTCGATAGAGATAAATTATTAATGAAATATAAATGTAGATTTTAAATGCATAAAGGACACGCTTTTATTACAGACTCAGCTGTAAACGTACTAGCGTATGACGTTAGTATAACTGATTTAGAATTAAGAAAGAAAACTGTTTTAGAATTTAAAACATTAAAACTTGCAGAGCAAAAGCTTGGAGTAGGTCAGAACGTACTTAAGAGGGCGTTGAACACTAGGACAAGGGTATACTCTCCATTAATGGATAAGCAATATGCTATAAGATTAAAACCAAAAAAATGAAATATTCATCAAGCTTTAACCACGACTTAGCATTCGGAGAGAATGCAGAGGATTGGGTTTATAATATATTTAACTCTGGTAAAAAGATAGAAGTTAAGTATGATAGAATAGCCCATGAAACAGGTAATGTATTCATAGAGTACGTATCAAGAGGTAAGCCTAGTGGTATATCTACAACAGACGCAGACTATTGGGTCTATAAGATAGAGAAAACAGGATGTGCTATTGTACTACCTGTTCCATTCTTAAAAGATAAGCTAAGGGAATATTATAAGGAAGACATGTACCTTAAAGATGGAGGAGACAATAACACATCAAAAGGATTTTTAATACCAATACAAAAACTAATAACAAAATGAAAGCAATTAACGTAAAGTTTAATGACGGCTCTCATGAAGAGCGTCAGTTTAATGAATGTAAAAATATGTATGACAAGTTTCAAAAGTGTGTAGCAAAGCAGATTGACTGTTCTAGCCCTCAAGAAATTGTAGCACACCTTACAGAGATATCATCCATGCTTGCAATGGGAGCTGTTTGTAAGGCTACGCTTGAATATTTAACTGACAGGCTTTCTACAAAAGCATTAATGAACCTAAGAGATGAGGAAGGTAGTGCAAATGAACGAAAGGCAATGCTAGCGTTTGCTATTGGAGACTGCTCTTTTTATAACCAAGTAATGGAATTGTTAATAAAAGAATTGCATTATAAGATAGAAATATTAAGAACTTCTTTGTCATATTGCAAAAGTGAATTAGCTTTGTCTTAATGAAGCAAATAAGCAAAGTGCACAAATACGGAGAGAAGTTTGATTCTAAATTAGAATTATACTTCTACGAGCTACTTCGTAATAATAATATACCATTTGAATTTCAAGTATGCTACGAATTGATTCCCTCTTTTAAGTATGACGGAAAGTCCATTAGGGCTATGACACTTACTGTTGATTTTGATTTTACAGAACATGGATTGAATGTAGTTGTTGATACAAAAGGATTCTGGAGGAATGATAATAAATTAAAATGGAAGATGTTCCAATGGGGTAATGATGTACAACCTAAATTATTCTTTCCTAAGTCTCAAAAAGAATGCATAGAAGTTGTTCAACTTATAAAAAATATGAAGAAATGATGTCAGTAACAAGAACAAATGAAACATTTGTAAATAAGTGTATGAGATGCCACTTTAAGTGGAAGGCTAGGGTGGAGGTTGATATAATAGATTGGGATGACAATAGTTCTAGCTTAGTTGGTAGTAATTATATAGAATGCCCCAAGTGTAGAAAAACAAGTCCAATAAAAAAAATAAATGATAAATATGAATAAGATAAAATATAAATTAACAAGGCTTAACGATGGCAAGGTAACAGAGTCTAAAAACGTAGCGTTTGTTAAAAGAGACAAAGATGGTTCTTTTAGCATACTAAAAACACCAGAAAATGGAGCTACATGTAGTATGTATAATAGCATGGAGAGGCTAATTAGAACAAGCCTTATAACAGATTTCAATATTATTGATGAAGATAACATTGAGTTTACTACATTAAATAGTAAGTATAAATTAGAAAAAGTATAGAAAACTTGATTAATTAAAATATATGTTGTAGTTTAGCAAAACCATTAACCAAATAATATGAGCAAAAAAGAGTTTAGACCTCGTGTATCTCCTGATGAAATGACTATTTTACAGGATATTCGTAACAAACACGCTGCTTTAGAAAAAGAATGTATTGCACAAGGAATACCTGTAGAAGATGTAAAGCATTATTGGTTTAAAGGAGAGCACTTCTCTATTAATGTTAGAGGAGCTTCTGTTTCTTACGATGATATTAAAGCTGATATAATTGCAGAGATGAAAGAATACGCTCCTGTGTATCCTAAATTAAAGAGAGATAAGGAGAATCTAAAACTAGATAGCCATTTGTTAGTAATTGACCCTGCTGATGTGCACATAGGTAAGTTGGCTATAGCTTCTGAAACAGGAGATGATTATAATAGTATTATTGCTGTTAAGCGTGTAATGGAAGGGGTATATGGTATAGTAGAGAAGGCATCTGCCTTTAAAACTGATAGAATATTATATATCATTGGTAACGATATCTTACACATAGATACGCCTAAGAGACAGACTACAAGCGGTACTCCACAAGATACTGACGGAATGTGGTACGAGAACTTCTTGATTGCTAGGAAGTTGCACGTTGAAATGATTGAGGTATTGAGAGAGATTGCTGACGTACACGTTCAGTATGACCCATCTAATCACGATTATACTAATGGATTCTTTTTAGCAGACAGCATTCAGTCTTGGTTTCATAATGACCAACACGTAAGTTTTAACTGCTCGCCTGCCCATAGAAAGTATTTTCATTATCATAATAATCTTATAGGCACAACGCACGGAGACGGAGCTAAGGAGAATGATTTGCCATTGTTAATGGCTCACGAGGCCAAGCAAGAGTGGGCTATATCAGACCACAAGTATTTCTATACGCATCACATTCACCACAAGCGTTCTAAAGATATTATGGGTGTAACTATTGAGTCATTAAGAAGTCCTAGTGGAGCAGATAGTTGGCATCACCGTAATGGTTATGTCCATTCACCAAAAGCTATTGAAGGGTTCTTACATCATAAAATGCACGGACAAATCGCTAGATTTACACATCTGTTTTAATTAGCATATATATAAGACAGTAAGAATGGGTCATCATCAGGCGCATAAACACCATCGTCGTGAGTTATAAAGTCGTCTATATATTCATTCATAAGTAGCTCTTGAGGCTCTCTTTGAATACATAAAAATAGAACATCAAAGTCTAGATGCGAAGCTGTCTCATCAATTTTATGTAATCTGATTATCATAGAAACAAATTGTATTATGAAGGTAGTAAAAAGAAACGAATTAGAAGATAAAAAACTATCTGAACTAATAAAAGAAAGAGACAAATATCAAGCTATAGTAGACAAGCTTACAAAAGAAATTAGAAAAATAATATATAAGTATGATAAGAAATAAATAGTCTTATTTTGACTTTCTAAGCTCTTTTATCTTTAGGTAGATATTAATACATAAATATGTAATAGATAAACCAGAGATGATTAGAGTTAAAAACATGTTGATATTGGATAAATTAAAGATTGTCATTAAGTTAAATGTAATAGCACCTACTGTGCTTGGTATCCCTACCTCATCTGAAATTTTAAAATCTTGCATTTATCATATCTATTATTGTGCAAATATATAAAATTTATTTCTTAGTTGACTTTCCGTTCTGACCATTACGACCTCTGTTTTTAGATTGCTCTTCTTTTACCATTTTCCCATCTTTAGTATGGCTCATATCTTTATTATCTCCATTACCATAAGTGCCCGCATCTCTGTTTGCTTGCTTCAGTTGAGCTCTATAGTTAATTTTTTTCTTAGATGAATTATATTTTTTATCGTATGCACGCTTTCTAGCTATTGAACTTGGACTCCAATTTAATTTAAGGTAACTAGGATGTTTACCCGCATTTTTGTTTCTAGCCATTTTTAACTATATTTTTAAGGTCATCCAAAGATACTTATTGTATAGCTATACTTCCTGGCTGTGGTGTTTCGTTAGGCATTTAGTAATGTATAAAATTCTTTAAAATGTTTTTTTCTATCTTCTAGTCCAATAACTCCCCCATTTATTTTCTTCGTTACTTTTGTTATAACCTCATCTGTTGCCCCTTGGTCTGCTATGGCATTCAATCCATTCTTAGACCAAAACCATGCAGCCGATAAAAGTGGGTACTTTGTAGCTACCAAGTCTGGATTAGCTAGTATATCATCTTCAACAAACTTATCAAAGGCAGTATAATTATCCTTTCCTGTTAACTGAATGTAACCTCTACCACAGAATCTAAATCCATCCCCACTAGCTTGATTACCATTACCCATTCTGTTTGCGTACACAATGTTAGCAATTTTCTCAGGCTTACGTGCATACTCTTTAGCACTATCTTCTGTAAAATATTTCTTAAATATTACTTGTAATCTTTCAGCGCTGTAGTTTAGATTCTCTTTTGTTACCTTAAATCCACCGCTCTCATGTCCTGTCTGCGCTAAAAAATGGCACAACCTTAATGGTGTATTAATAGCAAACTTATCCACAACTAATGGAATCTGTGTTAATACACTATCTGGTATATGACCTTTTAATGCGTCTATTTTCATAGTTATTCTTCTGAGAATAGATTAGATAAAAACTTACCTACAAATGCTGCAGCCAATACAATATATGCAACTACTTTATAGTCGCTAACAAAGCTATAAGCAGAAACAGCTAATGATGCTGCGCTTAAGCTATCTGCAATCTTTCTAATCTTCTTTGGAGTAGGCTTCCAATAGCCGTTGATTCCGAATTTCATATAACTATCATTTAAGTTTCCAATAAATTCCTGTGGCAAATATAGTGTTAGCACTATTATCTATGCCTAATCCAAGGCTAAATACTCTGTCATTCTTTGTTTTTACAATAGCTCCAATGCCTATGCTATTGATTATGTTGACCTTATCAAAAGATGGAGTCAACCCTACATAAATATTCATCTTATCTTTCTTGACCAAATAGGTAGACTGCGTGATAACAGGATACTTTATGCTTGCCTTCAACTCTCTCCCCTTTATTGAATTCTTTTGAATTGTATCAACAACAAACACATAGCTGTTAGAATCTATCCTAAAAGTGTCTACAAAGACCTTCATAGCTAGATAATCCTTTAATATAGCTGTTGTATCTACATTTAATGGTACATCTACATATATAACTGTATCCATCTTTATAGTATCCCCTTTTACCTTTTTAGTCTTATAAACAGGATAATATTGGGTGTCTACTACATACTTTACTACATCATACTGTTTTTGGCTGATTTTAGCCAAATCTAGCTTGTCTTTTCTATAAGCTGGTGGAAATACTATAACCAATACAAGTGTCCCTAAAAGGGCTAAAAATAAGATATTCTTCATGATGCAAATTTAGTGAATAAAACTTATCTATCAATTTGACTTATATGAGACAAACATGTACCAAAAAGTGCGTTTTTTGACACATTATTGTACGAAAAAACGTACAAAAAAACGTACAATATTATAATTTAGGTACAACAAGAGTTTATAATTTTACTAATGGTAGTAGTTTTACTACCTTTTATCAATCATAAATAAGTTGTTTATCAATCATATAGGCATAAAAAAGCCCCCATTCGGAGGCTTTGTTTTTATTTAAGACTTAAAATCTTATTTAACTTCTTCAATATCAACTATTGGAGCTTCAATTTTCTCCTTACCTAATACCTTCTCAAGTAATACTGGGAAGTAGTCATCTGTTTCAATATTGAATAATTCAGCTACATCTAACTTAGGTACGGCAATATTCTTCTCAATAGTCTCTAATTCTTGAATCTTCTTAATTAACTCTTCTTGATTCTCAGGAGCAACAACGTAAGATTCACCTTCTTGCTTACCTAATTCCTTAAAGATTTCTAATCTAGCTTCTTCGTAAGACTTAAGCTCATCAGCTACAGCCTTGTTTAACTCTGTGTTTAATAAATACTTAGCACGGATACTCAACTTGTGAGATAGTACACCCTTGCTTCTTTCGCCTGTTTCTCTGTTTAATAATCGTCCGTTTAATTCTTCAAATAAAACTACGATTTCTCCTAATGTTAACTTCATATTATTGGTTTGGTGTTAAAAATTTTTCATCTACTTCATCCCATTTATTTGCAGGGCAAGCTCCTTTTACTGGAGAGAATACCTTTGCTTTAAGAGCGCATCCACATAGTCCACAATGGATTACAGGGTCTGTCCTCTTGTTTTCGCATCCGTTACAAATCTGTATTCTTTCTGTAGCTAGTTCTGCTTGCTCATCTGTTGGGTTAAACATTATACCCCATGCAGAAAATATCTCTTTTACTTTTGCCATAGCCTTAAAGGCATCACTTAAATTCATGTGGTTTACTTTGTGGTTAGGCAAATATAAGAAATATTAGCAATCAACTACGTTCTCAGCACCGAATAATGTAACTAATTTTTCTTTAAGCTTACCATAAGCAAAAGCAAAGATTGTGCCATCTTCTAAAGCGCTTAAATCAGGAACTGTAGCCGTATATTCTTCTACTACATCTTGCATCTCCCAAGTAGAACTTGCAGGAGTTATAACCTCTCCCTCTGCGTCTAAAACAGCTTCTTTTACTACTTCTACACTTCTTTGAACTGTTCTTGTAGCCTCTACTTCTTTAGTCATAGCAACCCATAGGCTATCACCTATTTGTTGGTTACGAGCTATACCATTACCCATAGGCATAGGGTACATACCGTTGTTAGTTACTGATTCAGCCTGAGTTTGGAATAATTCAATTCTAAAGCTAGCACTACCGTACTTAGATACTTGATAGTCTGCGATTCTTACGTAAGCCTCAGATGTGATACCTTTATCTGTACCAATCTGTGTTGTGATTTTTAGTGCCATAATTGTTTATTTATTTAATTATCTGTTGCGTTTGGTGCTTCTCTTGTAGAGAATGGTGGATTAATGTATACAAAGTTACCTGATTTCTTTTTAAATGCAAGGATTGAATCAAGTCTACTGTTAATGAATTCTTGAGGTAATAAAGACTCTAACCATCCAGATACGGCTTCTGTTGTAAGTTGTGCTATTGGAGTAAAATTAGAAGGGTCTGGAGGAGGTATTTTAGCTTCTCCAATAAAGTCTGCTTCATATTTCTTACCATCAATCTCTTCCACCACTCTTTTGATATAGTGTACTTTATATACAATGTTCTCCATACCATCCTTATTAGGGATAATAGCAGAGTCAATGATTCTCCATATATAATTTTTACTCATATTATGCGTTTAATAGTTGGTTAAGTTTAGTCTCTAATAACTCTATTCTTGCGTTAGCATCTATTAATTTTTGATTCAACTCTTTAGTGCTCTCTACAAATAGTCCGCTAAGTTCGCTATAATTTACACTATATGTATCAGTCTCATCGTGATAATTAACAACTTCTGGGCAAACTTTAGCAGTTTCCTGAGCTATAAGACCTATATGTTTTATATTTTCTGTATCTATAATCCAATTATAGTATACACCTCTTAGCTGTAATACCTTGTCTAATGCACTATCTACAGTAATTATATTCTCTTTAAGTCTGCCATCAGATATGTTTGAGAATGAATATGCAAAAGATGTAGCATCACACCATGTATCGTTTGTAATTCTATGTTTACCATTAGTGCAAGCTCTTACCCAGTCATATGTTTCTGAACCATTTAATCCTAAACAGTCATTTCCTCTAGACAGATAAAAACTCCATCCACTACCATTCTCTACATATACACCACCATTACCATTTTCATACATGTGATTATTCCAAAATCCTTGAGGGTCTATGATATTTAAACCAGAGTATCCTCCCCTAGCTCCTCCAAATATTTGCCATGTGCCATAACTTCCATCTGTAGAACGAGAAAAGTGTCCACCATAATCTTGTTGGTATAAACCACCTGTACCATAATTTCTAAACCATCCATCAGTATAAAATTGAACAGCTCTTTGAAAACCAGAAACAGTACAATCACCACTTACTCCACTTAATTGCCATCTATTAGCTGCTGCTGACCATCCACCTATTCTTAGTACATTATCATCATCTAGTCCAAAGTTTATAGCAAAATGTCCTGCTTTATGAAAAGACATAAATGCAGAATTATTTCCTGTAGAGTATGCTTGTAATTTAGCTGAGTTTGAATTATTTATTGCTTGACCACCATTATTTGTCAAGAAATATTGGATTTCAGTCCATGTATGAGAAGTCCCTAATACATTTGATATGCTATTTGTATTACCTGCTGTATCAGCATAAGATACTCTTACTGCTGAAGGTGTAGCAGGATTAACCTGAAGAAACCATCTAGTTCCATCATATGTCATAGACATATAATAAGGAGCTGCTCCTCCATATACATAAACACCATCACTAGCATATAATCTAGTTGAATTAGTTGCGTATGTAGCTGAAGCAGCATTACCATTATATTGTGAACCATTAGAACTAATATTATAGGTACCACCATTGAAATAAATTACACCATTATTATAATAATTTAAATACATTGAGTTACCACTCCCAGCATCCATATGTAAATTACCATTGGTAGCTTGAACAACTGCAACGGTAGCAGCACCACCACCTCCATTTCCACCTAATTGTACTCTAGCCCCCCATGTGGCATTGGCTTGTGTTAAAAAACTAGAATTTTGTGCTGCGGTAGCTGTTGCAGCATTACCTGATGTGCTATCAGAAATTCTGGCACTATCTACTCTTACGCCATATGTGCCTGAACCATTCCATCCCATTAATGTAGGATAAGTAGCTGTCCAGGGAGTTGTAGCATTAGTTTGATTTACACCACCTCCACTTGGAGATGTGCCTTGTGAAGCATCAAATATAACATGAGAATTACTATAGTTTTTCCATGATAACATTCCCACTACATTATTTATAACACCACTCCCACTCCAGTCAGACTGGCCTCTTGATAATACATTCCCACTAGCAGTGCCACTTAATGCTCCACTAAATGTTGTTGCAGTAACTACACCATTGTTTCCTAAAGTAATTACAGCCGAACCTCCTCTATTAGCTGAGAATATTCTTACACCTCCACTAAATCTCATTGAGCAATATGAATCATTTAAATCAACAATGTCCCCATCATCGGCCAAAATAATACCACCACCAGTTGAATTTCCTGAAGATACTGTTAGATTACCAGTTAAAGATAAAGATGTTGCTGAAGAGGTAATATATCCAGCACCATTGGTTAACTGGTTATTGTTTGTAGGTATGGTAGCTGAACTATATGCTAAAGAACCTAACCCTAAAAATGATTGTACTTTAGCAGCTGTTGCAGAGCGGTGATAGTTATCACCAAACTTAGCCATGATATGAGTTATAGTTCCTGTATCTACGTTATCAGATGTATTTACATAACCACCTAAAAAATAACGTGCATACAAATCACCACTTGCATCTCTATATGCTATTGTATTAGCAGTAGCTGCTGTAGTAGGATTATTAAATCCTGATATAGAAGCAGCGGTACCTGTTGTATTTTGATTCCATGTAGGTATATTTCCTGCGTGATATATTGTATTTCCTCTCCAATAAGGTGCAGTTGCATTTACTTGGAAATAAATTTCATTTATAGTACCGTTTGTTCTGTAGAATCTAAAGTCTCCACTATGTTGAACTAAGGATGTTACGTCTGCTGCTGTGATGTCTCCCGCAGCGTTATTAGGGTTACCTCGGAGAATCATTCCGTGATAATTGTCAGTAAATGCTATTCTACCATAACCACTATTGTTAAATCTAAGGTCACCAGTTAATGTTCCACCAGCAAGTGGAAGTTTAGTAGCATCAGTTCCACTTACAGTAAAACTTCTGTCAGCTGATAAATCAAGAGCCGTACCATTAATCGTAATAGTTCTAGAACTTGGAACAGCATCTGTAATACCATACCCAGATAATGTAGTAGGTTTAGCAGACACATTAGCAAATGATATTCCTGTAATATATCCAGAAGGATTAGTTGCGTTGTAAGGCGTAAATCCTAAAGCATTTGTAACCATAAGGCTAGTAATACTAGCAATAAAACCTGAAGGGTTAGTTGAGTTATACGGAGTAAACCCTAAAGCTGTCGTTACTTGAGTAGAAGTTATTCCTGTCAAGTACCCCGCTATAGCATGATTACCCCAACCAAATGCTGTATTCCAGTTAGCACTATTATTAGTTATAGAAGTACCCCATGCGCTACCTGTAGACAAAGCAATACCAGCAGCAGGATATATCATTGAAGTTATATTCCACTCTCTGTTAGCGCTTAAATCGTATGTCGTACCATTGATTGTTATTGTCCTAGATGTAGGCACATATGAACCTAGAGCAGATGATAATGCATAAGAACTTAAAGCTGTAGTCACATATGCTTGTGATGCTACTAGCTGATTTGTATGCATAGTAAGCCCAGCAGGAACTGTTATGTGGTTAGTACCATCGTATGCTACTATGTGAGCTAAGTGACCTAAATCTTTTGTTTTTCCCATTATATAATATTATTTCTATTTAAGATTTCACGAAGTTCGTCATTTTCTGCCTTGAGTTCTTGGATTGCTTTTACTGCCAATGCTACCAATGAGCCATAATCAACTCCTAATTGCTTTTCTTCATTACCTGAAACAACCTCAGGAATTATTGCTCTAATTTCTTGTGCTATAAAACCT
>Ga0181356_1000205_pt1 | contig 25045 bp, 26 predicted proteins | sample Fa13VDMM110SN_FD_130104 | JGI IMG/M metagenome (GOLD analysis project Ga0181356, IMG submission 130104) | Freshwater viral communities from Lake Michigan, USA - Fa13.VD.MM110.S.N | ecosystem: Environmental > Aquatic > Freshwater > Lake | place: USA: Michigan | collected 2013-09-24 | reverse complement strand
TCAGTAGGTCGCAGGTTCGATTCCTGCAAGGTGCACTAAAAAGTAAGTTATTAAAATAAAGGAGAAACAAATTATGGAAACAACATCTTTCGTTTTAGGTATGCTCTCGATTATTGCAGTTGCTTTTATGGCTGTGATTATTTGGGGTATAGTTAAGGTTAACAAATTAACATTTGAATTAAAAGCCACTCATGAGTGGATAGATAATGGTACTCGAGATAGGGATTATAATCTTCAACAAGTTTATAAAAAATTTGAAGAAACAGATCGTCAAACATCTTATGAATTAGAACGAGTCTATAACCAAATAGCTGAGTGCCGTTCATATACAGACTCGCGATTTGATAAAGCAACTAGTCTAACAGGTGCTAAACAATTAATTAAAGGATAATAATAATTTCAACTTACTTTTTAAAGCGGCTTTTAGCCGCTTTTTTTCTTATTATATTACGATATATATAAAATATAAGTAAGTGTATTAACCCCACTTAAAATCGCTTTTTACCATATGTATAATGTATGAATATTAACAAAATATTTAGTTTATTTAAGTCTCCTGAAGAACCTGAAGAGACTATATCACAGATAGATTTATCTGATAGTCCTGTAATATGGATAGGGATGTTTAAAAGATTAATTACTAACTATGAAACATTTGCTAAACAATTAATTAAATTTTTAGGTGATGCTAACCCAGATTTAAATGTTATTGAGATTGAAAGAATTAGTGGGTATATGGTTTATGATAAAGCTTATAATCATTTATTTAAATTAGATATCACTAACCAAATACATCTTGATTGTATTCATTTATATTCAGATGAAGTATTTAAAAAAACACTAGATGCTGCTTTAGTATATTTTGAAAGTGTAGAAGAATATGAAAGATGTATATTTTTAAAACAAATTCAAGATATAGTAAACCTTTCTTAAGAATAATTTGGCCCCATAGTTTTATTTTATTATCGTATAATTACGGGTTATGAAGAAAACGTTATAACGTAATAACGTTTATAATATAAATAGTATATGAAACATAGAAACAGTATTTTACATGAACTCAATAAGATTGAGGGACTAACAAACCAGCTTAACTTCATTGTTAATCAACAACAACCAATTGAAGAATATAGAGCTGCTTTAGAACGTATTAGAGAATCAATTGAACAAGCTAGAACTTATATTGAAAGTGAGCCAGTTGATGGTTATGAATTAAATGTTGCTGCCCAATGAAATTAACAGCAGAACAAATCCAAGATAATTGGAATAAATTCCTATCTATTATTGATACTCATATTTCTGAACCTCGCCGTTCAAAATTAAAAGCATTTTATGAACAGTATGCTGAACGTATTATGCTTATGCCTGCTTCTCATAAAAAAGAATACCATAATGCATTCCCAGGTGGTTATGTAGATCATGTGTTGCGAGTAGTACTTTGTGCTTTTAAATTAAATGAAGTTTGGGTTGATATGGGAGTAGATACTTCAACATATACCTTTGAAGAATTAGTATTTGCAGCCCTAAATCATGATCTAGGGAAAATGGGTGATGAACAAAACGAATCGTATATCCCTCAGACAGATCAATGGCGTAAAGAGAAATTAGGTGAAGACTATAAGTTCAATGATCGTCTTGAATATATGTCAGTACCAGATCGTGGATTACATTTACTCATGTCTCATGGTATTACATTCTCTAAAAATGAAATGTTAGCTATTAAGTTACATGATGGTTTATATGATGATGCTAATAAGCCATATTTAATGTCTTGGTCACCAGAAACAAAACCACGTACTGCGTTAGTGTTTATTGTACATCAAGCGGATTTAATAGCAGCACGTATTGAGTTCGAACAAGTATGGATGCCTAAATTTAAAGGTGAAGTAACCCAAAATAACTCATCAAATTTTACAATTGAGAAAAATAAAAAAGCACCTGTTAAGACTAAAGCTTTAAGTAATATCAAGAGTGAAGGATTAAAAAGTTTATTAGATAATATATGATAATTACAATTGTTATATTAAGTTTGATGGTCGTGATCTTAGGATACACGACCTTTAACTTACTTAGAAAAAATGAAAAACAAGAAGATATCCTAATGGGATATATGTCTTATTTAAATAAAGTATCTGATATAATTGAAATGTCTGATAAGAAACTTAAAGAAATAGATGCTAAAGAATCATTTAAATCAGATGATGAAGTAGGATTTTTCTTTGAATCAGTTAAACAAATTCAAAGTATTTTAAATCAATTTAATATTAAAAATTTATGAGTGAAGTGATAGCAGTAGTTAAACCTAAAACAAGTGGGATGTATTTCACTCAAGAAACAGAAAATGCAATTATTGAATATAATAATACTTTAGATTTTGAAGTAAGAAGTAGAATTTATAGTGATCGTATCCATTATGCTTTCTTTAAATTAACAGAAAATATTATTCATACTTTTAAATTTTATTATACTGAGGTAGATAATATATCTGATTTACAACATGAAGTAATTTCATTTTTACTCTCCAAAATTCATCTATTTAACCCAGAAAAAGGAGCTAAAGCATATTCATATTTTGGAACTATTGCTAAACGTTATCTTATTATTTCTAATACTAAAAATTACAAAAAACGAGTTGATAAAGCCCCAGTTGAAGAATTAGAATCAGATGAAAGACATAGTTATAATATTGATGATACTCCTATAAATCAAAAGTTAAATACATTTATGGATCAATATGTTGATTATTGTTCTAAAAATATTCATACATTATTTCCTAAAGATGGGGATGCTAAGATAGCAGATGCGATTTTAGAATTATTCCGTAAAAGAGAAAGTATAGAAATCTTTAATAAAAAAGCATTATATATCTATATCCGAGAAATTATTGATGCTAAAACACCTAAAATTACTAAAATAGCAAATAAACTTTATGATATATTTAAAGAATATTATTATTTCTATTTAGAAAATGGGTATACAAATTTCCCATAAGTATATTTATAGTTAAATAAATACCATGAATGGTTTAGATAATATTGTATTTGGTAGTAAAAAATTTTCTGACATATTAGAAGAGATATATAATAATCAAAAGAAAAAAGAAAAACAAATCTCTGCTCTCATATCAGAATTAAAACCACTGGTGAATGAGATAGGTGATGCTACATTGATTGTTCCTTTAATTAAAGAATACTTAGAAATAAGTGTTAAAAATGATGAACAGTTAATTAAAATGGCTACTATCATCCAACGTATTATGAGTAATAATGGATCTACTGATGGTAGTTTAAGTATATCTGAAGAAGAAAAAGCCCAATTATTAGCTGAAATAGATAAATTTAAAGAGGATAAATAATGGGTAAAAAACCAACATATGGTTATCAAGGTAATTGGACTACTAAACAATCTTCAATAGGTAGAGGACAATCTATATCTACTTTTGATATCTTTTCAAGTAGAGTTAAAGATATCATTTTAAATAGTAATCACCCACGATTTACAGAATTTGGAGAATGGAATAGTATAGGTACTGTATTTGTTGAATCAGCTAAAAATCCATTATTTAGTGATCAAATTTCTCTTATTCCCGCTTATCCTGCTTTCCCAAATATCAAACATTACCCTCTTATTAATGAGTTAGTACCTGTTATATATCTTACAGATGTAGATGTCACATCTAATACTAACTCAGTATCAGCTTATTATTTACCTCCTATAAACATATGGAATAGTCAAATACATAATGCTGTTCCTTCTTTAATTACTTTACCTGAAAGTCAAAAAAAAGACTATCAACAGGTTGAAGCTGGATCAACTAGAAGAGTAACTGACCAAAGTACAGAGATAAATTTGGGAGTTTATTTTAATGAAAATAATGTTTTAAAAAATCATCCTCTTTTACCTTATGAAGGAGATATATTATATGAAGGTAGATTTAGTAATTCTATAAGATTAGGATCAACAGTTAAAGATACATTAGCTGTTTCAAATCTTTGGTCTGAAGGGAGTAATAATGGAGATCCTATAACTATTATAAGAAACGGACAACCTAATTCTTCTGTTGGAGTTGATGGTTCAATTGATGCTTGGATTCCTACTTTAGAAAATATTAATTTAGATAAATCATCTATCTATTTAACTTCAACTCAAAAAGTTAATTTAGAATTAGCTACTATATTCACTAATAAATTTAATTCATATAATAAAATAAAAGAAACCCCCCAAACTCCTGATTTATATAATGGTAATCAAATACTTTTAAATTCAGGTAGATTAGTTTTTAATGCTCAAAATGATCATATACTCTTAAGTGCAGATAAATCAATTTATTTATCCTCTAATGGATCTATTAATATTGATACTACTACTATATCTACTTATTCTGATGAGATTAGATTAACAGCACCTAAAGTATACCTTGGAAATTTTGTTGGGGGTGAAGGATATGTAGGTGCTCCACTTCAATCTGTAGTATTAGGAGATAATTTAAAACAAACTTTAACTAGTATAATAGAAGCTTTAGGAGGTATAGCTAATGCAATGGCAACATCATTTAACGCTGGAGGACCTGTACCTTCTTTACAAGCTGAAGGAGGTCTTCTTTTAGGGCAAGTTGAAACCCTAAAAACTTCTTTAAATATTTTGTTATCTGAAAATGTAAAAACTATATAATGCCTATTAATTTACCCAACCCATCAGATATATACTCATTACTCCCTATTGGAGCTAATGATAGCGGGTCAGGTACTAATAGTCCTAGCCAAATAACTGATACTTCACCGCAAATAATCACTAATGCTATTATTGAAGGTAAAATAACAGATATAAATGGAAATCCTTTATCTGGGGTAAATGTAAATCTTATACAAATACCTACATCTGACTCAATAAAATCTATAAATAAGAAAGTTACAACTGATAAAAATGGTGAATGGAGTTTTACCTTCCCAGAAACAGAAATAGATCCTAAATCTACAGAAATTATATATACTAAATCAGGATATGGACCCATGTCTAATCCTTTATCTAGTACTAAAACAATTGAATTCCCAACCCAACCTCTTCAAGTAACTAAAACATCTACCTCAGATACAGAACCTCCTTATGTTTTTACAGTTGGTAATAAAGAATTTTCTAGTTCAGATTTAGCTACAGCTCAATCAAAAGCTAATGCTTATTATGAAAAAGCTATAGATCCTAAATATAAATCTGCTACTATTTTTAATGTTAATAAAACATTAACTGTAATTCCTAAAATTGAAGAATTAAATCAATCTATGCTTCAAACATATATTGATCCTATTTCTTCCCAAATTAGAGAATTAGAAAGATTAAATAATTTAGAAAAAGCTAAAGAAAATTTACCTCCGTTTGTAAAACTATCTTTAAGTATTAATATTCAAAAAGAAGAAATTAAACAAATATTAATACCTTATATATTTAAATTATTAGCTCCTTTTGGAGTAGAAATTATACAATCTATTTTAGCTGGTATATCTATAGAAAAATTAAAAGATTTAATTTTATGTCCACGACAAGATGAAATTCTAAAATTAATTAATAAACGTAATAAATTAGTTAAAAAAATAAATAAAATATATAAAACTATAGATACTACAACTAAAGTATTAGATATTGTAGATGCTGTTATTACAGGATTACAAGCTGGTATAATCGCTGTGGTAGTAGTACCTTTACCTATTGTAGCAGCTGTATCTGTAGCTTTAGAAAAAGCAACAGATGAAATAAGAAAATCTAAAGTTATTCTTAATATTGTTGAATTAGTCCTTACAGCATTAGGTGTTGTTTTAGGTTTTCTTTTAAAATTATTAGATAAATTAGATTTTTTATTAAGAAATTGTTCTCAAAGTCAAAATATCCCTTTTGAAACAATCAATGATGAATTAAATACCTTAGTTAACCAAGCTACAGGAATTAGTAACAGTAGTGTGATCCAAACAATCCAGGATCCTCAAAATAATTCATCACAACAAGGTGATCCATTACAACAAGGTAATACTTATAAAGGATTTACTTTAGAGTTAAAACTTGATGAAGCAAATAATAATAAATACCCTAGACGTTATGCTCAAGCTTTAACTATAAATGGTATACCTGTTTTAAAAACTGATTCTTCATTTGCTTCAGATCCACAGGTTTTACTTGATCAATTAAGATTCCTTATAGATTCAAACCCTGATTTAAATGCTGGGTAATTAAATATTTATATATATGAAAACAGATATTTTAAAAAAATTAATTAAAGAAGCAGTTCGTGAAGCAATTCAAGAAGAAATTAAAGATATTCTACTTGAAGCTGTACGTTCTCCTAAAACTGTAGTTAATGAGAATGCTAACCCTATTCCTTATTCTACAACCACCCACATAAACCCAGATATTAAACGTAATTTAAGAGCTATGATTGGTAGTGAATTTGACACTACTATAACAGCTAACTCATCACATGCTCAACCAGCATATGTACCTCCTCCTGTTAGTACAGTAGGTGAAGGTTCAAGTTTACCTGGTGGTGAAGTAAGTTTAGATCAGATAATGGGATTAATGGTTAAATAATGGCTATAAGAATACCAAATAAAAATCCTTTAGATATTAATAAACGAGTAGCTATCGGTGTAGCTATTCCTTTTAATGGAACTAGTACATCAACTGGTAACCTCTTATTCTCAGGCTCAACTGAATGGCCAGCAGGATCTACTAACCTATCCCCAGCTTATTCAACAGGTAATTCTATTTTTAGATCAACTTTTACAACTGTAGAACAAACAAAATATAATCTAATTAATTTTATATTAACAAATAAAAATGAAAGAGTTTTAAATCCAAATTTTGGAGGAAATTTAAGAGCATTTTTATTTAGTAATATAACAAATGATAATTTACAAGCTTTAGAATTAAAATTAAGTAATGACATACAAAGTAATTTTCCTAATGTTACTTTAATTAATTTAACCTTAACCCCATATTACGATGATAATTCTATTCAATTAAATATGAATTTTACAGTATATAATGGAGTTACTCAAACTATACAAATATTATTATAATGGCAGCTGAGAATAGAGATATTAAATATTTAAATAAAGATTTTGGTGAATTAAGAACTGCTCTTATAGATTACACTAAAACCTATTTCCCTAGCACATATAATGACTTTTCTCCTTCATCCCCTGGGATGTTATTTTTAGAAATGTCAGCTTATATTGGTGATGTTCTATCATTTTATCTTGATAATCAAATTCAAGAAAATTTTATACAATATGCTAGACAAGAAAATAATCTTTATTCTTTAGCTTATATGTTAGGTTATAAACCTAAAGTTACTAGCGCTGCTTCAGTTGATATTGATATCTACCAGCAAGTTCCCGCTAAATTTACAGCTGATGGTTGGGCCCCAGATTATGATTTTACTATTTTTGTTAATAGTAATACTGTCTTAACATCTAATTTAGTTGGGGTTAGTAGTTTTATAATCCAAGATACTATAGATTTTGCTTTTTCAAGTTCAACTGACCCAACCCAAACCACTATATTAACTCTTGGCCCCTCAGGAAATCCAGAATATTATCTACTAAAAAAACAACGTAAGGCCTTATCAGCTGCAATTCAAACAAAAACATTTACTTTTGGAAACCCAGAACGATTTCAAACTATTGAAATTAATGACACAGATATTATTCAAATATTAGAAATTACTGATGATGGAGGTAATAAATGGTATGAAGTCCCTTACTTAGCCCAAGAAATGATTTATGATAATACTAAAAATGTTGGCTCTGACTCAGGTGAAGTTCCTTATACTTTACAACTTATTAAAGCTCCTAGAAGATTTGTATCTAGATTTACATCACCTACAACTTACCAAATTCAATTTGGGGCGGGTACTACAACAGCTAATGTTGAAGAAACTTTAATTCCAAATCCAACTAATGTTGGGAATTTCTTCTCTACTAATGATTATTTAACTACAGGTTATGATCCTGCTAATTTCTTATACACTAGTACATATGGTATAGCTCCTTCTAATACTACTTTAACTATTAAATATCTAACTGGAGGCGGACTTTCATCTAACATCCCAGCTAATGCTTTAACATCCATTTCCTCAAACACTGTGAGTGTACCTAAAGCTGTATCTGAAGGTTTAGACTCTACTTTAGTTTCAGAAGTCATAAGATCTGTAGCTGTTAATAACCCTACAGCAGCTACAGGTGGATCAAATGGAGATACACCTGAAGAAATAAAACTTAATTCTTTAGGTGTATTTGGAACTCAATTAAGAGCTGTAACTCAAGATGATTATTTAGTTAGAGCTATGAGTTTACCTTCTCAATATGGTTCTATAGCTAAAATATATGCTGAACCTGAAAGATTAGAAAATTTACTCCCTGGTGAATCTTTATCATCTATTAATTTATATGTTTTAGCATATGATGTTAATAAAAAATTAAAAAATGCAACATCTGGTTTAAAAAATAATTTAAAAACTTATTTATCCCAATATAGAATAGTTAATGATTCTATAAAAATTAGAGATGGTTATATTATTAATATTGGTATTGATTTTGATATTATAGTTTTACCTAATTATAATAATAATGATGTTTTATTTAAATGCATAACAGCTGTTAAAGATTATTTTAATACTGATAATTGGCAAATAAATGAACCTATATTTTTAAAAGATATTTATATTATGTTAGATAAAATAGACGGAGTTCAAACTGTTAAAACAGTTAGTGTGACTAACAAAACAGGATCTGGTTATTCAATTTATGCTTATGATGTAATTGGAGCTAATAGAGATAATATTATATATCCATCTGTTGATCCAATGATTTTTGAAGTTAGAAATCCTGATAGTGATATTAAAGGACGTGTTGTATCTTTATAATTTTCTATATTTATAATTAAAAAATGGCTGTTTATAAGATATTTCCTACTAAGGATGCTACTATATACTCATTATATCCTAACCGTAATACAGGGTTAGATGAAATTATAGAATCATCCACTTCAGTCACTAATGCTACTCCTTTACCTCAAACTAGTAGATTTCTACTTCAATTTGATCTAACAGAAATAAATGATATTATTAATAATAAAATTAGTGGGTCACAATGGCAGGCTAATTTTAAAGCGTATGTAGCTGTTTTAGAAGGACTAAATTTAGATACTAAACTTGAATTCTATCCTATATTTGGTTCTTGGAATATGGGAACTGGTAAATACAATTATTCTCCTGAAGTACAAAATGGAGTCAGCTGGAATTGGAAATCATATTCAGGAAGTAATGCCTGGTTAACTGGTGGTTATCCAACTAATGTAACTGCTTCATATAGTGGTACTTTAGGTGGGGGTAATTGGTATTACAGCTCTTCAAATATTACTGTTTTACCTATATATTCAACTCAAAGTTTTGGGTACACTGAACCTAGTGATATTAATACTAATATCACTAATATGGTTAAAGCTTGGTATAGTGGTACTATAGAAAATAATGGTTTAATAGTTAAACAAGCTGTTGAATTTATTGATAATGAAAATTATCAAATTAAAATGCAGTATTTTTCTAGAGACACTCATACTATCTATCCACCTCAATTAGAATTTAGATGGAGAGATTATATTTGGAGTACAGGTTCATCTACTAATACCATATTAAACACCTCTAACGCTACTATAGCACTAGACGAAAATCCAGGTTTATTTTATCCTGAAAGTATAAATAAATTCAGAATTAATAGTAGACCAACATACCCAGCAAGATCATTCCAAACATCTTCTTATTATACAAAAAATTATTATTTACCTACTTCTTCATATTTTTCAATAAAAGACTTGGATACTAATGAAGTTATTATAGATTTCGATAACCAATATACTCAATTAAGTGCTGATGATCAAGGAAATTATTTCACACTTTATATGAATGGTTTAGAACCTGAGCGGTATTATAAAATTTTAATTAAAACAGTTATAGGTGGTTCAACATTAATTTTTGATGATAATTATTATTTTAAAGTAATAAATGGCTAATTACCCTTTAAATAGAACTGTTTTTAAAAAAGATGCTTATGAGAATACAATAGATACTTCTTTTGCTCAAGTGTCAACCCCACCACTACCTTTAGAGGATACTATAACTGTTAGTGAATTTTTTGATTTATATGAGGCTATTTTTTATGATATCCCATCTAATGGACCAACTAATTCTCATGAATATATAGTTAAAACAAGTGGTGATTATATAAATTTTGAACAAAATAATGAAGATGTTCAAGCTTTATTAGATGAGATAACAATTTTGAGACAAGATTTATTAGCTGCTAACCAACAAGTAGCTGATCTACAACTAGCAGCTGCTTCAGCTTCATTAAATTTATAATAAATGGCTACAATAATTACTCCTATAGATCCTATAACTTTAGAATCTCAAATATATTCTTCTCAAGATATAGGAGCTTTATCCCCGGAGACAGTTAGTCCTGTTTTTGATCCTAATATAGATTATGTAGAATACACTGTCTCATCTCCTGATAAATCTTTCCAAATCACAGATCAAAATCTTGAAGGATTTATTATAACTAACACAGCTGCTGGTACAGGAGTAGCTTTTAGTATAGATTTAAATCCTGAAGAAGATTTAAGAAATAAAGGTTTTAGTAATGGTTCTTATATCACATTATATAAATTTTTAAGAAACCAATTAAATTCTTCTTCTGATACTAGACCTTATTTTATAAAAGAAATTTCACCTGATAGAACAGAATTAAAACTATCATCTAATACTATAACTAATGATGAATTAATTTCTCTTATTAGTAACTTTAAATTATTAACTAATTCAGCTGAATATTTTCAAGATTTCTATCTAAATTTTGGAGGTAATAATTTAGTTATAGCTAATAATATATTACTTGATAATACTAAAACTACATATGATATTTTAATTAATCTATATGAACCTTTACCTTCAAGATATAAATTAAAAGATGTATTATGGATTGTTACTCAAACAGCTGATCCTTTAGCTTTTAACATACAGTTCCAACCAGAGGTAATAACACCTCAAATCACAGCTCTTTCTCTTAAAAGCCCTAATTTTGATTTATCAATTAAAGATAAAACTAATAATTCAACTGATTATATTAATTATGAACAATTATTAACTACTAATTTAGTTTCATCATATGATCAAATATTATCATACTTAGCTGAAAAAAGTATTAATATAGGTATTGATTATACTGATTTTTCTAATTTTGTTCATTTCTCCTCAATTGAGTCTCGAGTTAAAAATTTCCTTTATAAAGTCCAATTAATAGAACAATACACAAATACTTTAAATTTAATTACTCCTATAAATTCAGCTACACCTTCAAGTGTTAATATTTTACAAGAAAAAATATCTGAAGTAACTAAAAATTTTGATGGATTTGAATATTATCTTTATTATAGTTCTGGATCAAATACTTATCCTAAAAGTACAACATCTCCACCATATACTTTATTAACTAGTAGTAATGCTACTGTCACTACATGGTATAATAATTTAATAGAAAGTGCTTCATTTTATGATGCTATTAATAAAGACTATTTAATTAATACTATACCTTCTTATTTAACAGATGATCCTCAAAATGATCCATATAAAGTTTTTATTGATATGATTGGTCAATATTATGATAATATATGGATCTATTATAAAGATGTTACTAATCGTTATAATGGTGATAATCGTTTAGAATATGGTATATCTAAAGATTTAGTAGCTGATGCTGTTAGATCATTTGGTTTAAAAATATATCAAAATAACTTCTCAGTTAGTGATTTATTTGATGCTTTTACTGGATTTAATCCTGGAAGTATAAATAGAACTACTAATCCTGAACCCTGTGCCCCAGATACTGAACAAATTAGTGATTATAAATTTACATCACCCCAATCCCTTTATACACCTATAGATGATGTTAATAAGGAGATGTATAAACGTATTTATCATAATTTACCTTATTTATTAAAATCTAAAGGAACAGTAGCTGGTTTGCAAAACATTATTAGTATGTTTGGTATTACTAGTTCTATTTTAAGTGTTAAAGAATTTGGAGGAGAATGGAATTCTACTAAACCGGTAACAGGTATTAAAGATATTATAAATGATAATATTCAAATATTAACATCTGCTCAAATATCCCAATCATTCTTTCCACTCTTAAATCCTGATTATAATGACCCAACCCAGGCTGACTATGCTTTTATACCTAAATTTGTTTTATCAAATCAAAAAAGCATATTAAGAAATTATTATCCTCCTAAAAGTTTATCACCTAGTGTTAATACAATTGAAATAACATTTTCACCTCAAAATGATATAGATAATTATATTATAGATGCTTTTTCTCCTTCTACTTTTGATATAGGTACATATATTGGTAATCCAACTCAAACCTTTTTACCATACTATCCTAATTTACAAGAAAGAGCAACTAGTATATTAGTTAATAATGATCTTAGTCCTATAACCTATATCCGTTTAATAAAATATTTTGATAATTCATTATTTAATATGATCAAAGATTTTGTTCCTGCTAGAACAAATCTAAAATCAGGTATTACTATTAAACCACATTTATTAGAAAGAAGTAAAATTGTTCAACCCCAAGTTTTCTTTAGCAGTAGTATATATACTGGGTCTATTGATACTGCTTTTATAGAAGGAGGAACAGGTGGTACTTTTAATGATTTTAATTCTTTATTACCTCGTTTAAATAATACTCAATCATGGTATCAAGATATTTTAACACCTTTAGGTTTAACCCAATCTTTTCATACTGATCAAGCTGAGTTTTATAATGGAGAATTACCATATTATCCAACAGAAGCATTTACAGCTGATGGAGAATTAAATCCAAATAACCCATATAAATTCGCCTCAGCACCTTCACTAGCTGATGCTCCTTTTTATACTGTATTATACACTTATAGTAACAATCAAACATTATCTGAATTTATTAATAATGTTATTCCCTCAGATAGTGGTATTAGAGCTTGGGTGAATAGACAAATAATTCCTGTCCCAACAGATGAATATGGAGTTTATAATCGTGAAACTATTTTTACAATAGAATATTTAAAAATTAATCCTATAAGTAGCGGTAATGATTTTAGTGATGTATTATCTGCTTTAAACTATATTACTATACCATATTATTTTGGAACAGGATTTTACTGGATAACTGTTGAAGTAGGAACACCATATCTTGATGATGGAGGAAATTGGAATTACCCAACTGTCCCAGCTTTAATTCCAACTGATACAATTGCTTTTCCATCTAATGGTTATGTAACTTTTGTTCCAAGTGTTGGAGAGAGACTTATTCCTTGGGATTACAATGAAAATAATCCTATTATTAGTAATGCATTTAATAATCTCACTTCAACTCATTATATGGAGGCAGAATTTACTAATGGAGTTCTAACTCCTACTAATTTTGATCTCCTTATTTCACTTTCAGCTAGTAAAGCTTTAATACAAGACTCAAATTATTCTTCAGACGCTTGGTCTAATATTAGATATAATGGATCAAGAATTACTTCACGTGATTTTAATATACCTTTTAATTAAAATATTTTGTTATGGGATCATCAACTGCAACTCCTTCTAATCCTACTTCTCCAATTGGGGGAGGTAAAAATGTTAATAATGATAATACTTCAACTAATAATCCTAATGTAATAAATAGAAGAGAACACTTTTATTATGGTACTTATCCTTCATTCCCTGTAGCTGAACAAAATCAAACATATTTTGCTTATTTTGATGGTGTAGGAGGAACAGGCCCAGAATACTTAGGAGGAACAGCTTATTTTGTTAAATACTTAGTTGATGAAGAAGGTAACATATCTAAACCATCAGATACACTAGACCCAACTTCTCTAAGTCAAGCTCCTCTTTATAATTTAAATAATAATTTTGAACCAGGAAAAAACGCTATTGTTAAATTAATTGAATATGACCCAACAATTGCTGGTTCAGCTACTGGCCGAGCTTTAACTGGTAGACATGAAATTATAGGTGTTGGAGAATTATATCCAATATGTGTTACTGAAACAGGTGAAAATCCTGATGATTTTCTTCAATATTCAAATTTTGGTCCTTCAACAGTTCCTATAACTCAATCTATACTTGATTTAAATGCTGCTTGGTTAACCAGTGGCGATATTGATATTACATCTGATTATTTTGATGATTGGCAGGATGTATATATACCTGTAGGAGGACGCACCTTCCCACCAGATCCTATAGCTGTTCCTAATTTTCCAAGTCAGAGTGTTAATTGGACTAGCACTTCTCCATTTTTTAATAAAATAATAAATGTATCTACAGCTGATGCTAATACTCAAATAGCTACTAAATTAGCTTTAAATATTGTAAATAATACAAATAATCCTAATTATCAAGCTCAATTTAGAGTAATTAAAAATAAACCTACATTAGGTACTGGTAGTATAATTCATATTTCTGAATTTTTTTCTTTAGATCCTAATCCATATTATCCTTATCCATATGATGATCCTGATTTTGCTTTTGGTAGTTTTGATAATGTATATGTGAGTGATAGCCCATTTTTTGATTTAGAAGAAAATGATGTATTAACTTTTCAAGTTAAATTTTATCGTCCCCTAAACCTACCCCCTGGAGAAATATACAATGATGGAGATATTTATATAACAGATGATTACACTTGTTCTTTTTTAAGAATCTTTCAACAATATCCTGTAGCTAATAATGGTATAGTTAATTATATAGGAAAAGAAAATCAATGGGGGTGGGGATATTTTGATATTGTAAACCCACCAGCCGCATCAGGATCATTTGCTAATTTTTCCTTAAGTTGGGATGCTCTATGGATTTATTTTTCAGGTCAAATTCAAAATTATACTAACCAATCACTTAATTATAACCAATTTGTTATACCTTTTGGAGATATAAAACCTGGAGATTTTATAAGAATTGGTTATGATAAAAATAATGTATATACTATAATTGGGGTATTTCCTAGATATTATGGTTTAAATTTTATGGTGTCTCCTCAAATTCCTACAGCTGTAGTTAAAAACTCTAGTAATATTGCTAATACACCTTCCCCAGTTAATAATTTTTCAATAAATCGAATAGTTAAAAATGGAAGATATATTATTTTAGATGTTGATAAACCTAAAGATGGAGTTTTCTTTTCTGGTATTGTACAACCTGAGTATACATCTAAGTTATTACAAGAAAATTATGATAAAATAATCACAAATTTAACTGAGAGAGAATTAATTAATTAATATTTATAATAAAATAATTTATATAAAATGGGATATCTTAATAATTCGATAGTTACAGTAGATGCTATCTTAACAAGAAAAGGTAGAGAGCTATTAGCTAGAAATGATGGTTCTTTTAGAATTACACAATTTGCTTTAGCAGATGATGAGATTGATTATACAATGTGGGACCCTACAAACCCCCAAGGATCAGCATATTATGGTCAAGCTATTGATAATATGCCTTTATTAGAAGCATTTCCTGATGAAACCCAAGCAATGAAATACTTATTAACTACTCTTCCAAGAGGTACTTCAAAACTACCTATTCTGGATTTAGGTTACCAAGTACTTTCATTATATCAAGGAGCATCAATAGCTATTACACCTCAAACACTTAATTATTTAGGTGGTACCCAAACATTTGAATCATCAGGTTATGTGGCTACTATTGGAGATATTCGCCTATTAAGTAATTTTAATGGTGTGGGTATTAATACAGCTCAAGCTACTGCTTTAAATTCAACAACAACATTAGGAGCTGCTGTTTCTAAAACAGTAGTTGGTACAACTATTAATTTAACATCTACTACTACAAATATTTTATTCCCTGCTGGTGTAACTCAATTATCTACTTCATTAGTAGTTATTGGTAGAGATAGTGGAGCTAGAATAACTATTCCTGTACAGTTAAATAAAAATACAAATTGTTAATATAATAAAATATGTCATTTAAAAGATTAGATCCTGAGGATTTTTTAGTTAGCGCAGATTCTATCGTAGCCCCAGCTTGGGTAGGTTATTCTGCTTCTATATCTGCTTTTCCTACTTCTACAGTCCAAGGTAATAGCCCTAGTGGGCAATATTACCTCAATGTATATGACATTGATCCTGACTCAAATAATAATGCTGAAATCCAATTTGCAGTCGCTTATGGAGATGCTAAAGGTTCAGGGTCAATAGCATATAATATTCTTAAACCTGGTTTATCTCCTTCAAGAACAGTTTATGGTCAATTTATTAACCTATTATTTGGAGAAGACGAGAATGCCTCTTTTAACTTTGGTGGCCCAGCTGAAAATAATGAATATTTCTATGCTATAGCAATTAATAGAGCTCGTTATAAACAAGCTATTATGCCTGGAAGTATCCAAATTAATGGATTAATTGGTGAAGGTATAAGTATAACAGATAATAGTAAAATTACTCCAGTTGTAGATTATGTTAGTGGAGGAAGAAAATTTACCCTAGGTTCAGGAAGTTTTGGAGATGGAGTCTCAAATGGATCTGAAGGAGTATATGGTTACCTATTCCCAGATGTTGGAGTTATAATTCTAAATGCCGCTGCTTTAGGTGTGACTACTGGCCGAGGTAGTACTAATGCTAATAACCCATCAAATTTAATTAGTGCTTTAACTGGAGATGATTTTTATTTACAAAGCCAAGAAACAGTAACATCAGATTTTGTATTCTGTAGAGCAAGAAATGCTGAATTTAACTACTCAGTAAATCCAAGTTTTTCTGTTTCAGCTAGTGCTGGTACTATACTGTATAATGATTTTGTACAAAATCCAACTACATATATTACATCTGTAGGAATGTATAATGATAATAATGAATTATTAGCTGTAGCTAAATTATCAAAACCACTTAAAAAAGATTTCACCAAGGAAGCTTTAGTGCGTGTTAAATTAGATTTCTAAATGAATGGGTGCTTTCAAATCATTAACATCCCAAGATATAATTGTATCTCCATTAGTGGTGTATGGACCTCAGACCATCACATCTGTTACTTTTCTTAGAGGTAAAAATACTCCTTATGGCTCTGATGATGATGAAGCTAACCCATCACCTTGGCCTTCAGCTTCATTAATATATGCTTCTATAAAACAATTATATTATAGTAATACTTTAGCTAATGATCCTGAACCTTTTATTGTAATTGACAATCAAGGAAGGATAGTTGAAGGAAGTTTAACAGCTAATGTTAATAGTAGATATGATAATTTCTTACAAAGTGGTTTAGGTCCTATTAAAAGTTTCCCTACAGGAGCCAATGATATAATAGCTGTAGGAATCATCCCCCAATCATTATTTGGTGATGCTCTAAAAAGTGGAGCCCCTGGTGATGTAGCTGTTAATAGTTGTTTTGATGATGGTTATGGCAATATATTCAAAGGTTCTACTTCTCAATATATTGGTAATGTTATATATTCCCATGGTATGATAATTATTACAAATCCAAACGAGGCAAATTCTTTTATAGGGAAAGGAAATGTGAGTTTTAACCCAACAAGAACAGTATATGAAACCCAATATAAATGTACTATTAGACCTGATGAATTTAATTACTCATTAAACCCAACTCTAATATCAGGTTCTGAATATACTAATCCTGTAAACTCAAATGGACAGTGTGTTAATGTTAGTGGTGATGTTGAGAGTTTTGTGACAGGATCTACTTTTTCTCCTTATATAACAGCAGTTGGACTTTATAATTCAAATAATGAACTATTAGCAGTAGGTAAATTATCTCGACCTATACCTACAAGTAGAACAGTTGATATGAATATAGTTATTAATATGGATAAATAATATGCTGTTAACAAGAATAGACCCTAAAGATTTTGTTTTTAATAATGATGATCTTTCTATATCATGTTGGAGAGATGAAAATGGTAATCCTGTAGGTGATACTGAGACAACACCTAATTTTTTAGATAGTGGGACAGTTAATGGTGTAAATAGTTATTATTTAGGAAATCCTGCTAACTTACAATTTTCTCGAGCTGTAGCTAATAAAAATACTCCTCTTACAGCTTTTTCAAGAAAAATATATGGAGCTATCCGCAATATAGTTTATGGTGATAAAAATGCTATTTTTGAATGGGGAGGATCAGAAGAAACTTTACTTTATGTTATATCAATATCTAAAAATTGTTTAAAATCTTCTTTATTACCTGGTAGTCTTCGTATAGGTAATTATACAGATGATAGTAATATAAATCCTCCTAGAATATTAAACTGCGGAAGAGCATATAATTTAGTTACAGGAACAACATTCCCTGGAGGTGGATTTTCATACGGATCAGGAACAAGTATATCTGGTCTTTTCCTCCCAGATGTTGGGTTAATTATAAGTAGTGTACCTTTATCCCCATCAACCTTTGTACTTAGTACAGAAAACCCAACTCCATCTAATCATGTTTTTATAAGAGCCCAAAACACTCAGTATAATTATTCTATGAACCCAAGTTTCATTTCAGGCAGCTCAGGTTATATAATAAATCAAGATTGGTTTGATAACCCCCAAACGTATATTACAACTGTTGGTTTATATAATGATAATAATGAGTTAATGGCTACAGCTAAGCTCCCTAGACCATATAATAAAAATTTTAATAATGAGTTATTAATGCAAATAGGTTTAAACTTTTAAATATGAATAACTGGTTTTGGTATGAAAACATGGGAATCAAAGAATTTAAAACAATAGAAGATTTCCCAGAAAATAGTTTTGGTTTTATTTATAAAATCACTAACACAATAACAGGTAAGTTTTATATTGGTAAAAAAAGTCTTTATCATAATATAAAGAAAAAACTCACTAAAAAAGAACTAGCTGAACAATCTGGTCCTGGTAGGAAAGCCACTACTAAGAAAATACAAAAAGAATCAGATTGGGTCACATATTGGGGTTCTAATAAAGAAATACTTGCTGAAATAAAAACAAGCGGCAACTTAGCATTTACTAGAAAAATTATTAAACTAGTAAGAACTAAAAAAGAGTTAACTTACTGGGAAACCGCTTATCAATGTAAGTATAATGTTTTATTTGTAAACAGTTATAATGATAATGTATTAGGAAAATTCTTTAAAAAAGATTTTGCTCCTAATGCTCTCTTACATACATTATAATGTATGGTGAATCAGTTATTAATAACTTTAGTAGACTCTGTTTTAGGTAAAGGTAAAAATACCTCTAAAAACAATCGGGCATATACTTGTCCGTTCTGTAAACATCATAAACCTAAACTTGAAGTAAACATGGATACTAATGCTAAAGGTGATAATCCATGGCATTGTTGGGTATGTAATACTAAAGGTAGAAAATTATCACGTTTATTTAAGCATCTAGAAACTACACCTGATAAGCTCCAATCATTATATTCTTTAGTAGGCACTTCCAAATCAGAGCATATAGATGTTAATTTAGAGCAGGTTAAATTACCTGAAGAATTTATCCCGTTAACTGATGTGACATCTAATAATCTCATTGGTAGACGCGCTTTAGCTTACTTAAAACGCCGTGGTATCACTAAATATGATATATTAAAGTATCAAATTGGTTACTGTGAGCATGGACATTATTCTAATATGGTTATTATACCTTCATATGATGAAAAAGGTAATTTAAATTATTTTACCTCTAGAGGATTTGAAGAATTTTCTAGATCTAAATATAAGAATCCAAATGTATCAAGAAATATTGTTCCATTTGAATTTTTTATAAACTGGAATGTACCTATCATCTTATGTGAAGGTCCATTTGATATGATGGCTATTAAACGTAATGTAATACCTCTTTTAGGTAAAAACATCCAAGATAAACTAAAGAAAAAACTTGTCACTTCACAAGTACAAAAAATATATATAGCATTAGATAAAGATGCTATTAAACAAGCTCTTTCATTTTGTGAGGATTTATTAAATGAAGGAAAAGAAGTTTATTTAGTAGAGTTAAAAGATAAAGATCCAAGTGAAATGGGTTTTGAAAATTTTACTAAGTTAATCCAAGCAACCCAACCATTAACATTCTCAAACTTATTTGAGAAAAAACTAGAACTAGTATGATAGAAAAAAATGTTCATGTCTATAAAAAAAGTGTTACTCGTATTTTAGATATAGACCCCACATCTAAAAGAGTTAGTATTTTAGATAATCGATTTTATAGTCGAAACCAAGACTACTACCCTTCAGTAACAAGCATATTACAGTTTATGCCTAAAGGTAAGTTTTTTGAAACTTGGCTTAAAGATGTAGGACATAATGCTGATGTTATAGCTAGAAAAGCAGCAGATGAAGGTACACAAGTACATGATGCTATTGAAAAGTATCTTAAAGGAGAAAAAATACAATGGTTAAATGAAGAAGGATATTCTAATTATTCAATGGATGTTTGGAAATTAATTCTTAAATTTCATGATTTTTGGACTACATATAAACCTACTTTAATTGAAAGCGAAATCCACCTATTCTCAGATCAATATAAATACGCAGGAACATGCGATTTAGTTGTTGAAATTGATAGAGTAAGATGGTTATTAGATATTAAAACTTCAAATTCAATCCATACATCTATGGATTTACAATTAGCTGCTTATGCTCAAGCATGGAATGAGACATTTGAAGAAAAAATAGAAAAAACAGGCATTATTTGGTTAAAATCTTCTAAACGTGGTGAAGGAAAAGGAGATAAAATTCAAGGTAAAGGATGGGAGATATATGAACCAACACGTACCTTTGAAGAAAATTTAAAATTATTTAATTCTATACATGAATTATTTAAACTTGAATATCCTAATCCAAAACCATCTTCTGAGCAATTTCCTATTGAAATTCAACTAGACCCTAATATTTATGAGAAAACTCAAGAATGATTTCTTTAATAAAACTATTACGTGAAGTTCTCGTTGATGAAGGTGGCAATGTATTTGGAACAACATCCTCAATAAAAAAAGAATATATCTTACCTACATTAGATTTATTTACTAAAGAGTTAAAACGTATTTATCCTAAAGTAAATTTTAAATTTGAATCCTTAGGATCAGTAGGTAAAAAAGATGAGTCTGGAGATATAGACTTAGGTATGAGTATTGATGATTTTATAGGACCACAAAATAAACCTCTTTTATCAAATTGGAATATTGATCCTAAAGAATTTCAAGTTACCTATGACACTATAAGAAAAAAAGCTAAAACAGCTACAGAATTACAAAGTACTTTACGAGCTATACTTCAATTAATAGCAATTGATATAGAAAATAAATCTCAACTTATTACTACTGATTCTAAATCAGCTGGAAGTGGATCTATATTTTGCACATTTCCTCAATATGATAAAGATGGGAATAAAGTAGAAGATAAAACAGTTCAAATTGATATTAATGTAGGTAATATTGATTGGCTTAAGTTTAGTTATTATTCTAATACTTATAAGGATAATGTTAAAGGTCTTCATAGAACCCAATTAATGGTAGCTTTATTTCAAGCAGCAGGAATGACTTTTAGTCATGGTGCTGGAGTTAAATCAAAAGATACTGGAGAAATGATTGCCTCTAATCCTCAAGAAGCTATAGAAGCTTTAAATAAAGCATATAATATTAAATTAACCCCGGATGTAGTTAATGATTATTTTGAGTTAATAAGTTACCTTGAAAAAAATATTAGTAGAGATAAATATAATCAAGTTTTAGATATATATTTGAAAATTCTTGATTCTACTAGAGCTGATATACCTACTAACCTTCAAGATTATTGGATTGAAAACCAAACCAGACTTGGACTTAAAGGCAAATTCCTCCCAGATAACTCTAGTTTAACTAAATATAAAGTAGCATAATGTCAGGATCAGCAGGTGGAAATAGAATACCTAGAGAAGCAGTACAATCTACTGTTGATAATTATATAGATAAAGTTTTATCTAAATTCCCTGGATTTAAACAAGCTAAAGTAACAGGTTCATATAATACAGGAACTAAAAAAGACTTTGGAGATATTGACTTAGTTGTACAATTAGAAGGTGTAGATAAAAAATTAATTAAGCAAGAACTAGCTAAATTCTTTAGCTCACTACCAGATTCAATAATAGTACCATTTAAGAGTGAAAAATATAGTGGTAAAAAGTTTATGAATACTGGGGAATTAGTAACTATATTATATCCAATAAGTGGTTACCCTGGTCAATTTGTTCAAATAGATAATATTGTATCTATTAGTGAAGAAGAATCAACATTTAAAAATACATTCTTAGACTACCCAGCTGAAATTCAAGGTTTACTTTTAGGTTTAGCTAAAGTAATATGTCTTGAAGAGGACCCTAAAGAAATATTTAAACGTCTAGGTATCACTAATGTTCCTGAACTTGGACCAAACCAAGAATATGAATTTAATCTTTCTAGTTCAAGGTTAACTTTACGTATAGTCACTTTAGATAATTTTAAAGAAATAGGTCGTACTGAAGTTTGGGAAAGTTCTAATTGGAGTAAAATAAAACTCCTTTTTAAAGACTATAGCATAGACTCAGATTTCCCTACTTTACTTTCAGATTTATCTAAAAAATTAACAAATTCTAGATCTAAAAATAGAGTAAAAGGTATATTTAAATCTATGGTATCCATTAAAAGTGGAGAAGTAAATACACCTAAAGGAGATAATAAACAAAAAGCATTAGATAGTGTTGATAGTTTATTAGAAAATAAACCATTTAAACCTATAGTAAAATCCTTAATTAAAGACTTACTCCCAGAAAATTTTGAATTACCTAAACAAACAATAGCTTTATATGGTGGTAAATTTAAACCCCCTCATAAAGGACATTTAGAAGCAGTTAAATCTTTAATGAATAAAGCAGATGAAATAGTTATTATTATTTCTCCTAAAGAACATGAAGGTATCACCGCTAAACAAAGTTTAAATATTTGGAATAATCTTTTTATTCCAAAATTAGGTTTAGAAAAAGTAAGAGCAGTTATCGCTTCATCTCCTTCTCCAATTACTCAAACATTAGATACTATTGAAGCTGATCAAGATACTTCTTATTTAGCTGTATATGGTAAAGGAGAAGAAAGTAAATATAAAAATGTAGGTATAGATCCTAGATATAAAAATAGTAAAGCTGAAGATGTAGGGGCATTTCAAAATGATAATGTTGACATTAGTGCTACAGGGTTAAGAGCAGCATTATCTAATAATAAAGATATTACCCCATGGATGCCAGATGGAATTACTTCAAATGAATATAAACAAGCATTAGGTTTAGATATTATTGATGAACGTGTTTATAGAGATGAATTACCTAGAATTGATAGATATGCTGATAGAGCTTTAGCTCCTAAAATTGATATAGAAATTTCTAGACATTTTGGAGACCAAGTTAATCTTGACAGAAACCGCCCAGAAATAGAACCTGAAGAATTATATAACTTTTTTACTAAATTATCATTTAAAAAAGATCAATTAGCTAATTTATTAGACAAAGATGAAGTAGTCACTACAGATTCAACTTCAAATATTAATATTCCTTTTGTTAAGGTAGGATCTTTAAAAGATAAAATAGTAGCTAAAGCTAAAACAATTATGCGTAAGCGTAATTATCAAACTTCAAATCCTAAGTTAGTATTTGAAAAAACCCAAGGTGATAGTATAATTTGTGATAATTGTAATTGGACATGGAAAATAGAAGATGGAGGAAATGATTTGTATATCTGTCACAAATGCGGACATGATAATACTCCTCAACAATCTTCTTCTAATAATTTCTTTGAACCACTACAAAACCAAGATTTAGCCCTCAACACATCTTCAGAATCATCTAGAGTTGATTATTATAAAGATCATATTAAAAATATAGTACCATCTGATTTTAAAGTTGATAAACATAAAGATAAAATTGTGGTGTCTAATATTACTAAAAAAGGATTAGAGCATAATAAAGAATTTAAAGATAAATTAGTATCTTTAACAATATTTATGATGGATAATGATTTAAATATTGAACCATTACCTAATATTAATTTTATTGAAGATGATAAAGAAAATGCTGTTAATATATTAGGACGTACAGCTCATTATGACCCAAACCAAAAATGTATCACTTTATACACTTATGGTCGCCATCCAAAAGATGTATTACGCTCATATGCTCATGAGATGATCCATCATAAACAAAATTTAGAAGATCGCATTCATGGTATTCAAGGTCAAAATGTCAATGAAGATGATTATTTAAAAGAATTAGAAATTGAAGCTTACAGAGATGGAAATATGTATTTCCGTAGCTGGGAGAATTCAACTAAAAAATAAAATATGCCAGATAATGTTTTAAAAAAAGAGTTCCAACAGAAGGATGTACAACGCCTCCGTAACCTAATGACAGGTAAATACGGGGAAAAAGCGTCTGTCGGAACTGGTTATACTAAACAACAAGAGTTTCATGAAGAAGGAGATATCTGGGAAGTTGATGGTCGTCAATGGACTATCAAAAACGGAATCAAACAAAATATTACTAAATTAGATAAAGCAAAAGAATCAATTAATTTGCCGCTTTTTTGTCCTTGTTGTAGTAACATCATGAAAAAGCAAAATGATAAGTTATTTTATCTTCAATATAAAAGATGTTTTGATTGTCAAATAGACTTTGAAACAGAGTTAAAAATTAAAGGTTTATGGAGCGATTATGAGAAACACATTGTCAATTCAGATATAGATGGAATCATAAATGATTTTAATATTTGGATTGATGAAGAAATAAGTGAGTCCAATACTTCATATATCACTGAAGCCGGAGATGTAGAGCGTTGGGTTGGTTCTTCAAAGCAAAAGTTGCTAGAAAATAAAGAAGAAACAATTAAATACCTACAAAGCTTAAAAAAATGAGTGAAATTCAAATTATTGTTCCGATCATTATTGCATTGACAACTTCAATTTTTGG